>ENA-UZWT01014468-UZWT01014468.1-metagenome-genome-assembly--contig:-Day-1-50m-contig-14468_pt1 | contig 12154 bp, 12 predicted proteins | sample MGYA00260338_ERZ794898 | MGnify/ENA metagenome assembly ERZ794898 | reverse complement strand
GTTGCAGTACGATTAATGGTACTTGACTTCGTTCCGTCGTAATTAGCTCCGGGGAAATCCTTAACCTCTAAAGTAAAGTCTACACTAGGCGAAGGGTCGGTAGATCCGTCAAAAGTAACATCCGGTATTAACTTACTTAAAAAAGCAAAGTTATCACCCGCTCCAATAGATACAGGACTGCTTTGTATGAAAGCGTCTATGGCCGCAGGAGGGTTAACGCTGCCGTCGTCGTCACCAAACTCGTGATAATACAGGTGCCCGTCTGTGTTTGCTGCGATAGGGTATTGGTCAATACCGCGATCTATCCAAAACGTTCGAGCTAAATTACCGTAATACCAAGCTTTTTCAGTATAGTTGTAGACTACGTATCTATCTATTTCATCAGAATCAGCAGAAGGATAATACCACCATATTTCCGAGTAAGACGAATTAACCGCAGCAAAGACTTTTTCAGCTTGTAGCTGATTAAAATCATTAAAGACATAAGCCCTTACAGTACAAGGAAGCCTTTGAACTTGACCTGTATAAATATAGAACTCTTCTTCGCCCATCCAAAAAACAGTATCATCCACCGCAATGGCCGACAAAGGACCCGCTACCGTTATATTTTCTGAAATCATTGAAATACCAAAAGTAAAAGGGGCACCTAAATATTGCATAGCGTGTAAAGATTTATCAGTGAAAACAAGTATCTGTTGCCGTGTTTCGAGGGCCGTGATTATTTCAGAACCTGTACCTATACGTAAGTCACCGGCCGTATTTGTAGCTTGAGCGGACCAAACAAGGGGGTTTTCTTGATCTGAAAATCTAATTAGTAGCGGGTCTTGAACCCCTATGTTGTCTTGCGGATCACAACCAAAAACAATGACGTGCCTGTCGCGGTCCGATATCATAACTTGTTTAGCGACAGTCGGTGTCGTAGAGTCTGCTCCCGCTAGGTCAGACAAAGCAATCGCACGTAGGTAAGGGTTAGCCGATGTTGAAGAATCCCAATAAAATACACCCCCATCCCTTACATTTATCAGTAGGTCTTCGCCAAAGTTGTCATTAGTCCATATACGTAAAATTTCACCCGTTGTTGGGAAATTAGCGCCAGAGCTCCACGTACCACGTCCATAAGTACCTGAACCCCAACCAATACCCGCCACAGTTGTGTCTAAACCCGTGTTAACTTGATAAGCACCCACTACAGACGAACCACCGTTACCTGTATCTGAACCGTTAGCCGTCACAGGGACCGGCGTGTAAACACCGTTTATGGTAATATCCCCTACTGTATTTACCTCACGAGCCTCTATGTTGTAAGAGTTCGCGCTAATAATCTTAGTTATTTGGTATTCTTGGTTTAATACGGCGGCGGTTATATTACCACCTAAAGTAGCGGCTCCGCTAAACGTAACAAAATTACTAATCTCCGCTCCGTGGTCCACATCTGTTACTAAGATTGTTGAAGACCCGTTGGTCGCGCCAAACGTTACATCTCCCGCAGCAGTTGTTGCACGAATAGGGGTAATGTCGTTAAATCCACCGCCTTCGGATACGTAGTATTTAAAATTTGTGCCTGTTCCTATATAGAAAGACCCATTTAAAGCCACAAAGGGCTTGAGGGCTCTACAGGTTCCTAAGAACGTATCTGATGATTGTTTTATCCAACCTCCAATTTTCTCTGGAGTGCTAAACCTAAACCTAACCTTATCGCAGTCGTACCACCCGCCTTCATTACTGTAAGCAGTAGTTTCCCTAACGATACCGGGTCTAAATTGTAATTTCTGCAAAGGCATATAAGCTACCTCTCTTTATGCAGTTGTTCTTGTGTAGGCTTTAACATGTGTTATCTCCTCTGTCGTTGTATTATACACACATCCCCAGATAAACAACATAGGTACAATAGTCGTGTCGGTCGTGTCATATGGAAAAACGTGAGAATTATTCGTACACCATGTTTGCATCACATCGGGGTCGGCTTGAAAGTACACATCTACGTTTTCATTTACATCACCCGACTCATCGTGAATGCGTGCGTAAAACGGATAACTAACGGCGGGAAGTGCGTCGTTGATTTTAGTATAGTTGTCTATATCAACGCGCTTCATTTCCCCGTCGGGTATAACAAATTTTGCTAAAACCTCTTTTGTAACGGTGTCAAACTTTAAACCATACCATTTTCTATACTCTTGATAAGTAGCACCAAATCGAGTTTTTATTGTATCTGTTAAAGCATCAAAGTTATAAAATGAAATTGTATTGTTTACATTATATGGCGGTCTTTGTGCGGTATACTCTCCAACAAGGTTCATAGAGTTATCATCGTAAGGAGGTACTTCTCCTGAAAATTCATTATTTAACTTTGTTACTATTACCTGACCCTCGGTAGTATCTACAGCATAATCTGTTCTTGCAGCACTTCCGTTTAAATAGGTGGTATCTTTTACCTGCGCTGAATCAATTAAGGAAATACGATCAATCTGATCCTGTACCGTAGTGTATTGATAATATAAACTTTCGGCAGCTTTATTGGAAAGCGGAATGTTTACCGTATCGTCCGCATTTAAGACAGAGTGAACTTCAGATGTTCTTTGGTTTGTATCTGTCAAGATTGTTATCTGCACACCGTCTCTCGTTATATGTGAATAAGTAAACGTCATTACACCATTTCTATAAAGTTGTTAGTTGTAGAAGTTCCGAAAATACCATTTACAAAAGTAGGACTCGTGTTTCCACCCAAAGTGGCTACATCCCAAGCCCATTGCCCTTGGTTAGTGTTAGAAGTAAAATTAGCATCAACCCTAGGCAATTCTACATCAGGACTACCGCTATTAGTTGTTTGCCCGAGATATAAGTTAAGTGTTGTAAAACCGCTATTGTTAAAGGTTTTTGAACCTGACGTCACACCAATAATAAGACTCAAGGTTCCCGCTAAGTTCTGGACCTGAGTAATTTGACAAAGACCACTATTCTGGAAAGAATCAATAGTTGCGTCAGTTATGCTACCGATGTACCCCGATGCATACCCGCTTTGGTCAAAATATTGACCATCAACGTAGTCCGCAACTATAGCCGTGCCGTGTATTGAGGCACCTGCCCCATACCATTCAGCGAAGTTCATTGCGGCCCCAGAAGCCTTATCGATCAATCCTCTAATATCTGCTTCATTAAGATTACAGGCAGTACCTGTTGTACCTCCCGCTGCAATATGAAAGTCATTTAAGGATATCATTCCTTGTTCTGGTACTGGGTCGCCCATTATTTACCTTTTTTCAGTTCTTCTATTTCTTTTTTCAGTTCTTTTACTGACTCAACTAACAAACCTATTATTTGGTTATAGTCCACATTAAGTCTTGTGGCATCTTCACCCTCACCATTTAACTGTTTGACCTCTTTTACAGCACTTGGTAAAACTTTTTGAACATCTTGAGCAATAACACCTGCGGATGCTTCACCGTCTCTTTTCCAGTTGAAAGTAACACCATTTAGTTTTTGTATTTTTTCTAACGGACTTTCTATAAGTTCTATATTATCTTTTAATTTTCTATCAGAACCTACCGAAGTTGAATAAGCAAATATGTTCGCTTCAGCATGAAAATCTCCGTTATCATTAAATAAGAACTTAGTGGTTGTACCGTCTCTAATATACCAATCGCCAGTATTTAAATCAGTATACATATGCGAACCATTGTGGAAAAACTCTGCATCATCACTACTACCAAACCTTAGAATTTTATCATCTGCTAAGTCTATAGCACCACCAACCGATAAAACTCCATTTACAGTTACTGATGAGTTATTAATTCTTAGTCTTTGAGAACCACCTGTGTTAAAGTTGATAGTGTTAGAAGTAAATCCAATGTAGGTGTCTGTATCTGCATCGTGTATGAGTTTATCCCTTAGATATATATCTTCAACGTCATTGATTATATTGCCATTCATTTGTAGTTGACCTGCCATTGTCAACGTACCTGTAAAGGTATCATTAGCATCACTTCTAAGATATGAAGCACCTTGAACACCATCAAGTGTATCTGCGTCTAGTCCTGAACCAGAACCATCTACTGTTTTTACAGCAGTAAGTAAAGCACTTGCTTGTTGGTTAAAGAAGTTTGCGGGTGACATATATCGTATATAACCATCATCTTGTCCCATATACACTCTGGTAATAGTACCTGATGTAGCACCTGATGTTGTATTAATCCAACCCATTTGTGAATAACCACTGCCATCTGTTCTGACTATTTGGTTTGCTTGATTATTTCGCGCTGTGCTTACTTGTAATCCATCTACTGTATCAGCATCTAATCCAGAACCTGCTCCATCATTGCCATCTGTCCATACTTTACGCCAAGCACTCCAACCTCCATAATATGACCTAAAATACAAATCTGGAGTAGTAGGGTGATATGTTTGATAATGCTGTGTTACTCCTGATGCTGATTTTTGTATTAATAACGAACCTGCACGATTATCAGGGTAGTTATTTCCAGACGTATTAGAATTTGACGCCTGAAAGTAAAATCCTGCATCTAATGGTCCATCCAAGTCATTTAGGTCAACACTACTACTAAGTGGTGTTGCAGTAACAGGAACCATTTCTGCGTCTATGGTGAGTGTAACATCGCCACTTGTACCACCACCTGTTAAACCTGTACCTGCCGTGACACTTAAAATATCACCTGTTGAACCTGTTGTAACGGCTGTCACACGCCCATAAGCATCAAGTGTTATATTGTCAATTTTTACGCCATTGCTTGTTGAGCCGTAGGTACCTGCACCTGCACCTGCTGTTCCTAAATTAAGTGTAACAGCACCCGATGTTCCGCCGCCTGTAAGACCTGTTCCTGCTGTAACACCTGTAATATCGCCTGATGGTATGGTCGCCACCTGTGTATCTACATATGACTTAATTGATTGTTGCGTAGCTAACTTGGTCGCACTGTTTGACGCCATGTTATCTTCGTCAAGTATATCTGTTACTGTGACTGAGCCAGTTCCAGACAAGCCGTCAAATTCTACATTACCTGTTACATCTATACCAGTAGTATTAACTGTTAGTTTAGTGCTACCTGATCGCTGTATTGTTAAATTACCAGATGCACTATTTATTTGATTATTTGTCCCATATGAGATTATTCTCAAATCGTGGTCGTCTGACATTGGACCTTTTAGGTCTATGTATCCACCTGAAGAGCCACCAACTTCTAAAGTACCATAACCACTTGTGTTTTCTACTGTTAGTCTAGTATCAAGTGTAACTTCACCTGCTACATTTAAGTTGCCTGATGGTATACTTACATCGCCTGCCGGACCAATGTTTAAGTAATTATTAGTACCAATACCTAAAATAAGGGTTCCACTTGCAGTACCTATTCTTGAAGCACCACCTGTATCGGTAAACTGAAAATATCTATATGAACCCGTGCCACCTACTCTTAAAGTTACTACGTCTGTTGCGCTTTGATAGAGGTAACTGTCTTGTGTGCCAAATTGATAACCAGTACTCGTTGTTGACAAACCTGTAATATCTATATTACCTGTGCCTACAATATCATGTGAATTAAGCGTTAAGTTTCCACCCAACTCGGGACTGGTGTCGTCCACTACATTTGTAATGCCACCACCAGTTGAGCTAATAACACCACCTGCTGATATAGTTATATCTGTACCTGCCGATATCTCATCTAGTGTTACATCTGCACCTGTAGCAATACCATCAAGCTTACTGCCATCAGTTGCTACGTCGCGGCCATCTACTGTACCACTAACAGTTACATTACCTGTTGTTTGTAAGTCGCCCGTTACTTTTAATTTTGTTTGGTCTATTCTTAATTTTTCTGTTAATGCGCCACTTGTAGCACCTTGTTTAATAGTTAAGACATCCCCTCCTGAAAGCGTGTGAAAAGAATAACCTTTATTGCCATCTATAAATGTTAGTCCACCACCATATGAACCACTTGTAATAAGTGCCGCATTAGTTGCCCAACCTGTGTTACTGGGGTCGTAACCACTACCCGAAGTTTTTGTTACACCTGTTACATCTATACCAGAAGCGGACGTTTCAAAAACCTTAGTATTATCATAGTATAATTCTACTGATTGATTTGGTTTTGCGACTAACATTTTTTCGCTTGTGTTAGTTGCTAGACGTATATCAGTACCATTTGTTGTTATGTTNNTCATCTTTAATCCAACTTGCACCACCTGAATGAAAAATTTGTAAATCATCAGAAGAGCCTAGTAATAATTTACCATTGTCTATTAAGTCTATATCACCTGTCACATCTATACCAGAAGAATTAACTGTACGTACTTCTGTGTTGCCATCAACGCGCATACGAATGTTACCCGTACTGTCATTATCTATGTATAAATGCGAACCTGACTGTGTAAAGTTAGCTAAGTGATTACCATCTGTATCTTCAAATCTAAGATTAGGAGTTGTATCTGTAATATTTACATCATTTGCTGTAACTGTACCTGTTACATCTATACCAGTCGCGTCAATACTCATACGCTCTGCATTTAAATCAGTGTAGAACACATGCGCATCTGCACGACCATCTGTATCAGTTGTCTGTATTTCATACCAGCTAGCAACTAGTGTGCTTGCGCTGTTCCTGCCCTGTATTGCAAAATTAGCACTATTATCATAACTTAGACTAACAATTTCACCTGTATCAGCTAAACTTGTGTTAGCAATTTCAATTCTGCGATTTCCTGCACCACTAAATTTGGCATTACCTAATACATCTATACCACCTGTCTTAGTCTCAAGCTTTTTGACATTATTATTATATAGAGCAACGGAACCATTACCATCTGCTGTCAAGTATGTTTCTGTTCCTGCACCTGTTCTTAGTCGTAAACTTGTAGCATCAATAAATAAGTTACCTGTACCCGCTTCTTTAATATATGAGTTACTAGCGTCGTGGAATATTTGTAAATCTGAACCTGACCCAAATATTGCTTTACTACTATCTGTGAATGTTATGTCGTCATTCGCTGATACTGCTATATCTGTACCGCTTGTAGTATTACCATTAGCTAAAATCTCGGATAGGGTATCAACGGTTCCCACTTGAGAATCTACATATGCTTTTATGGACTGCTGTGTGGCTAGTTTAGTAGCACTATTCGAAGCCATATTATCTTCGTCTTTAATTCCTGTAACTGTAGCGCCGTCGCCCGCAATATTAAGACTTGTATTAGCCACTATAGCCGTGCCTGTTACAGCAGCGGCAGTAGATCCCCCTATTACGGAGTTGTCTATAGTACCTCCGTTTATATCAGCAGTTGTTGCCGTAAGAGAAGGCGTTGTTATTTCGGTGGCACGTAGTTTCGTGTAAACGTCTGTTACTGTCGCCGCATTAGCCCCGCCTCCGCTAAACTTAACAACCATGTCTACGCCCGCAGGTATTTCTAAGTCTCTACCAGAGTTGTAAGTACCTTGGAAAAGTAAAACAGATCGGCTTCCCGCTAAACTATTACGGATAAAAACAATCTTTTCAGCATCATTTGGGGTTAACTGTACGAAAACGTTGCCACCTAAATTACTTGAACTGTAAAACTCTATCCATTTATTGTGACCATCAGAAACAGAGCCTTCATTTATAGCTAAAGCATTAGGAGAACCAGACGAACCGGCGCTTGTTAGGGTTAAACGTATAGCACCATTAATACCTTGGTCTAAAATATCAAAGTTAGCGTTTGTGGTATTACCCCATGTTCCAGACTGTTCTCCCGTAGCAGGTTTCTGAATACCTAGATTTACTGTATATGTACTTGGCATTTAATTATCCTTATGCTGCAATTTGTGTCCACTGTGCGTTCTGATTTGGTTGCTCCTCACTATAGCTCGGATCTTGATTAGGTTCAATACCATTGTAGTTAGGGTCTTGATTCGGTATTATGTTTCCGTAAACTAAAGCATTTCCTGCAATTCCTGTTGCCGATACACCTAAACTATGGATAGATGCGCCTCCGATTGCCGTAGCAGAACCTACGGAACCTGTAGCAGAAAGACCTGTTACAAATATGGTCTGACCCACTTTTACAGTAGTAGAACCTACCGATGCGGTAGCTGACAACCCTGTAACACCTGTGTTACCTGCCGCAGATACACCTACTGTTCCTACATTACCTGTAGCAGAAAGGCCGACTACATCTACTGTTTGCGACACCTCTACGGTAGTTGTTCCTACAGCACCTGTAGCAGAAAGACCTGTTACACTTACCGTAGATCCTATTACAGTTGTTACTCCACCCACTGAACCTGTAGCGGATAGCCCTGTAACACTTGTATTGGCACCACCGCTGACAGATAAGGTTCCTACATTACCTACAGCAGATACCCCTGTGACAGGTGCCTCTGTATTTATAACAACCGTGGTGGAACCTACATTACCTGTAGCGGATACTCCTGTAACAGAAACATTTGCACCTAATGTAACGGTAGTGGACCCTACCTCACCTGTAGCAGATACCCCTGTGACGGCAGCACTCGTTACCGCTGTAACTAATACGGATCCCACACTACCTGTAGCAGAAAGACCTGTTACGGGAGCATTAGCTTCCGCGTCTACTGTAACCGTACCAACCGATCCCGCCGCATTGGGTAAAGCAACATCTTCACCCCAACCACCACTGCCCCACCCCTGAGTGGAAGAGTTCCACCCCGAGAAAGCAACGGTAACACCGGACATTACGCTATCCGAATAATGGCATTAGTTGCGTCGGCTGTTGGAAATACAATAGTAAAGTCACCTGACGAAGATGATTTATCTGAACCAAAATCTAAAACAACAACAGAAGGGTTTGTAACCGATAAGCTAGTTGTATTTGGTGTAGTATTGTATATTAGCGCACCCCGAGCAGTAATAGTCGCGTTAGAAAACGTCTCATCCGCAAAATCTGTCAAGGCTGTTGTGCCCGAAGATGTTGGATCTACGTTTGTAAGCGCACCGCCGCCCGCAGTGTATCCTGTACCACTTACTTCATTACCTGTTGTATAGGCTGTAGTAGCTGCGGTAAATGTCGCTGAATTGGTGTAAAGCGCTATTTTAAAAGTATCTCCCGAAGAGAGATCGAAGTCGTGGACACCGTACAAGAGCTCTTTCTTGAACGACGTACACATGAAATTGCCTGAAAAAGCCATGGTTATAGTCTCCTAATTAAGTTTGCAAGGTCGAGATGTCCGGCATCTTTTATCGCGTTATACACAGTGGTTCTATCACTTTTTATCGCCTCGTGCATATAAAATTCTAAAACTTTTACAATATGCTTACGAAAGGCACGTGCTTGAGCCTTTATAGCAGGGTCGGCATTGTCGCTAATTGAGATAATTTTATCCGCGCATCGCTCCGCAACTTCCTCTGGTGTGAAACCCCGATTCGTTGTAGTGTGTACGTCAACAGCGTAATCGGGGTTTAAATCTAACTTAAGGGCAGGAAATGTCATGATTTCTCCCTTATCACCAACCCTTGACGGTATTGATCTGTAACTTCTTTATATTCACCTAACATTTTCATACTGTTTACCGACTCAGCAAACCGTTTTTCGTACTGCGCCATCATATCGGGTTCACCTTTCATGTATATATAAGCTTCAACAAGTGTTCCATACAGGAGAGCTACTTGCGCGTTTTCACTTAGCCACGTGGTGCCACTGTCAGATCCTGCTGTCAAACTTGCAGGTCTGTAGAAATAATGAAGCTCAACTACACGTGAAGCGTTTGGCGTTGGTCCTATTATAAAATTATCAACATCAAAAGAGGCATAGTATCTAGGATTACCTGTTGTCGCTGAATTAGGATTAAAAGACTGTACAAAATCAGTATCTTTAAAATCCAAAAATGTTTTATTAGAATCAGCATCAGTGAATGATAGGGAAAAAGGTGCTAAAAAATCAGAAGGGCAGGCAAGATACTGGTTATTTATGCTCATGTTACCGCTGACATTTTTACGAAACAAACTTAATTGTACGTTTTTAAGTATACGTTCTTCAGCTTGTCTTATAAATACCGGTAAGTTGTTTACAAAAGACGTCTCATCGTTTTCTGCATAATCTTGTACTGCGGTTTTTAGCTGTGCATATGTAAAACTCATGTTGTTACCACCGTTACTGCACCAACACCCCCGTCTAAGGCATTGGTTATATCAAGCTCAGAAGGCATTTCGGCTACGCCTGCCGTGCTCCAATTACCATTACCTAAATACACTATACCGTTTGTTGTTACCACCAAAAAAGCACTGGTAGGATTATTAGGTTGTGGTCGAGCCTCTTTCAAAGCTTGAGGGTCGTTTACTTTACGAAAGGGTCCTAGTTGAGGCTGTTTAGCTTCGAACTCGTCTGGTCCCACCAGTAACCCATTCCATTCTTTCCGCATATCCTTATAACGATAACGAAAACCTGAGCGGTCTGAAATAGCATATGCTTTTTTACCAGACGCAAACTTAGCCATCAGCCTATCCTGTATGTCGAGAAGCTAGGAGCTACGTTAAAAGAAGCACGATCTCGGTCTTCTTCCGCAGCTCTTTGAAACTCTTCCTCGTAGATTGACTTAAGAACCTGTATGCGCTGAGGCGCTCTCTTTAAAGCAATATAATACGCTAGACCCGCCGCTAAACAGGGATAAAACCTAAAAGGTAAGTCCATTGTATTAGTATAAACATCCGCGTCATCCATACGAGTTAATGCGTCGTAATATACAACGTCGGTACTATTTTCAGGTACAGGCCATAGCTTTAGGCTAGGTGTAAGCTGTCTATCCAAAAAGAATTGATTCGGACGACTTTGCGTAGTCTTTGTGGGTATTGTTAAATACTCGTCACGGCTTAATCTTTCCAAAGAATAGTCCGTACCGTCTCTTCGAACAACTACTGATAAAATATCAATAATATCCTTATCCAGATTGTAATTACCCGTACCTTGAACAAGCGCTTGTGAGCGCTGTTTTATTGTCCACTGGTTTAAGCCTCTGTTGGCCCAATCCGCTAACAATAAATTAAGCGACCGTTTCGCTGTTTTTAGATCATAGCCTGTACGTACCTCCAAGCCACAACGCTCAAAAGCTTCTTCAACGTAATCAGCTACGTCTAATTCAAAGTCTTTACTACCCGATAAGGACATTTACTTCTTCTTTCTAACAGCTCCGCCTTTACGCATTTTCTTAACCATGCCGCCGCCTCGCATTTTCTTAACCATGCCGCCGCCTCGCATTTTCTTAACAGCTCCGCCTTTACCTTTTTTTATAAGTTTGGGTGTAACCTCTTGACGTTTTGGGAGGTTCAAATTAACCGGTACTCTTTTTGTACTTACATTAACCGGTACTCTTTTATTTTTTTCGTTGGTTTTTTTGACTTGTTTGTCGATATCAACCGCTACTCTTTTCTCTTTGGTTTTCTTTTTATCTGCCGTTTTCTTTTTCGCTGCCGTTTTCTTTTTCGCGGGGCCGTCGAGAGTAAGTACGCCTTTAAATCCCTTAACAGGACCACCTTTACGCATTTTCTTAACAGGCTTTTTCTTTACTTTTCTAGGTTTCATCGCCATTTTTTAGTCTCCTATATAGCTGATTTCTAATTTCATATATGTCTTCAGCATCATACTCGTCACCATAACTAGCATAATAACCTTTTTTATTCAACTTATCTGCGGCTTTCTGTAAAACGGATAACCTTTGTACAAATATCATACAATAAGTTGTTTCATTTTCATAATCAAAAGTTACCTCTTCCACAAACTCACTAGGCTCGTCATCCGGGTGAAAACCCATAACCCATATATCCTTATCAATAAACATACCGTTGGATATAGCTTCGTTTAAATCATGAAAATACTCATGAAACTCTTCTGCGCTTTTATCGTTCGCTAAATCAATGATGATAGCTAGTTCAAAATTATCGTCAAACTGGGAAATACAAGAATACAACTGCTGATAATTATCTTCTTTTTTAAAAAGTAGCGCTGTTTTCTGCTCTAACAAAGATTTTTTTGCGTAAGGGCAAGGAGGTAGGTTATTAAAAAGCGGGGAAGGTATAGATAAAACCTCTTCCGACCACCTCATGACTTCGGTTACAATTTCCTTTTCAATAGGATCACTGTAGAAATCTAAATTCATAACCTAGAAACCGAACCTTTTGTACGTTTACGACGGTTTGATAGAATT
>ENA-UZWT01003619-UZWT01003619.1-metagenome-genome-assembly--contig:-Day-1-50m-contig-3619_pt1 | contig 12248 bp, 13 predicted proteins | sample MGYA00260338_ERZ794898 | MGnify/ENA metagenome assembly ERZ794898 | reverse complement strand
TTGTAGATAGGTTTGAAAATAAAGTAGCTGGTTGGACTGCAACGTTTGACGTATTTGTTAATAATGATATTGAAATATGTTAGCAGACAAAGCCCTAAAAAAAGAATTAAACAAGTTCGCTAAGTACGTTATACAACAAAGCCGAAGCAACCTGTCTAAAAGCGATAAGAACGACACTAAGGCACTTTATAACAGTTTAGGATATAACATAGAGCTAACATCTAAAGGTGCTGAACTAGGCTTTAATATGGAGCAATATGGCGAGTTTCAAGACAAAGGGGTCAGAGGCAAGTCATCAAGTGCAAAAGCACCAAATAGTCCGTTTAGGTTTGGCAGTGGCACAGGACGTAAGGGTGGTTTAACTGAGGCAATGCAAAGTTATGTTAAAAGACGTAGAATACAATTTAAGGACAGAAAGACAGGGCGTTTTTTAAGCTATAAAAGTACAGCGTTTTTAATTGCTAGAAGTATATACCAAAAAGGAATTAAACCTAGTTTGTTTTTTACTAAACCATTTGTAGCAGCGTTTAAAAGGCTACCAGATGATTTAATTGAAGCATACTCAATAGGACTAGAAAAAGATTTAATAAAACTAACAAAACGATAAAATGGCAAAAATTAATGTAAGAAGTCCATATTATGTATATTTTAATCAAAGCAAATTAACAGATGCGACTTTAAAAGTTTGGATATATACAGGAACGCAAACAACAAGCAGACCAACAATACCTACTTATACTTTATCTGCAAGAGCAGTAAACAGTACTATAAATTTTGAGATAGCTGAACTTGTTAGAGATTATATGACTTACAATGCTGATGATTACGAAACAGAGATTGTATGGGTTGATTATGAATTAACAAAGCTTATTTCTGGAAACACTTCTACAGATACAATAAGTTCAAACAAAGGTTTTTACGGTTATGGATATTTTCAAGAGGGGGTTAATCCTCAAAATGATAGCGGACTATTGCAGTCAAATTTAACCGTAGTTAAGCTAGATGATGCACCAGTTGTTTTACCTATTGATACAAGCAAGGTTACAAGCGTTGAGTACTATTCAGAAAACCAACAAGTTTACGGAGAAACTTTTACACCTACAACAACGTCATCAACTCAAATAGAATATGTTTCAAATACTGTAAACGCAACTGACGAATTTGCGGACAGAGTTTATAGAGATAGCGGAACTTTTGAGGATAGTATATGTTTAAATAAATTTTTAGATAACAATGTGACGTTTCCAGTAGATACTATTTACATAGAATTGTCAGACGGTAGCGTTTCGGTTGTTAAAGTAGAAAATATAAGCGAGTGTAAATACGACCCTTATAAATTAAGTTTTATAAACAAGTTCGGAGCGCTTCAAAACCTTTGGTTCTTTAAGCGAAGCAATAAACAACTATCTACTAAAACAGAGGACTTCAAAAGAAATACACTCTCAGCCAATAGTTATGGTACTGATAAGCACCAAAAGAAAAACTTGTATAAAATGGGTAACGAAAAAATGGACTTGAATACAGGGTTTTATCCAGAGGAATACAACGAAGTTTTTAAAGAAATGCAATTAAGCGAGGATTGTTGGATTGAAATAGATAACGTTGTTTTGCCTGTTAATGTAACAGACAGTAGCTTTAGTTATAAAACAAGTTTAAATGACAAGCTAATTAATTACACTATAAAAATAGACTTTGCTTTTGATACTATAAACAACATTAGATAAATGCAGATAATAGACTTATATATAAGAGATGCTTTTAAATATGAAAGTATTGGTTACTTTCCTACCGAAACTAGACTTGTAGATACATCAACAGATTTTACAAACGGACTATTTGAAGTGGGTCAAATAATACTTGACCTTGAAAGTGGGGTTGAGGGGGTTATTACTGCAATAGCACCAGGAGGAAACGTTAATACACTAGATATTGACGGAGGCGTTTTTTCTGGTACAGGGCAGAGATATCAAATATATAACGATTTTACAAAGTTAGAATTATTTAAAGACGAGAGCGTATCTATTACAGATACTATCCAAAATGTAAAAGACCCAGCTAAGATATTTTCTCCATTTAGTCAACAGTTTAGCGTACCAGCTTCTAAGCATAATAATAAATTTTTTAAGCACTATTATGACAATGAAATACAAAACAGTTTTGATGCGAGATTTCAAGGCGATGCACTTATTCAATTAAACGGAACTAATTACAAAAAGGGTACTTTTAGACTAACGTCTGTTGATTTAAAAAACAATGTAGCGTATTCTTATAAATTAGTTTTTACAGGAGAAACAGTGGAATTTAAGAAAATACTAGCAGAAAGCGAATTAAGCTCTTTAAAATTTCCAGACAGTTTAAATTTTGATTATACTAACGATTTTGTAAGAGACCGTTTTGGAGCAATAACTGCTATTAACTTAATACCGACAGATGTAATATTTCCTTTAATTACTCATAGCAAAAATATGAGATACGGATATAATGGCAATGCTGGATATAAAGATGCTATAACTAACACATATTTAAACTATGCAGACTTAAAACCAGCGTTAAGAGCTAAGGTTATAATTGATGCGATAGAAAGTAATTATCCTCAAATAAAATTTAGTAACACTTTTTTTAATAGTTACAGTTTTAAAAAGCTATACCTATGGTTGCATAGGGAAGAGGGGTTTATGAGTAATGCAGAAGAGGGTGGAGCGATAAATTCAATAATATCTAAGTTTTATTACCCAGGTGTTTCTGATTGGGTGTTCAGTAGTGGAACTGACCTTAGGCCAGCTAGACCTAGATTTGAACAAAGGGAGTCTTGGCATACGGAGTCGAGGGTCGAATACTTTTTTGAACTTACTGTTACAGTTCCAGACCAAAACCGAAGTTATAATGTGCGAATATTAAATGCTTCGGATAATTCTGTTTTATACGAGGAGAGTTTGACAGGGGATAGTGTTGTGACTTGGACTGCGGAAAATGTTTTCTCTAACCCTGGAAGCGCACAAGATTTTGATTTTGTTTTAAGTTCTGAAAATACAATAGGTATTGTACAAGAATTAAAAGTAGAACAACGCTATGTTATTAGGGGGAGAGTAACTACTGATTACACGGGCTATTACACAAGACCAGTAGAAACATCACAGACTATGATAGATATATCAACTCAGATGCCTAAAATGAAAATATTTGATTTTCTAAAAAACATATTTATTATGTTTAATTTAACCGCATATAAAGAGGACGGTTTGATTACGGTATTGCCTTTAGATGATTATTACAACGCTGGTAAGGTTTACGATATAACGGAATATGTAGATACTAGCAAAAAAACTGTATCTAAGTTACTACAATTTAGAAATATGATATTTAAGTTTAAAAGCAAAAAATCGTATTTAGTAAAATATTCAGACGAATTACAAGGCAATAAATTTGCAGAAGAAACTTATGGAGATGACAAGTGGGACGGTGGCGACTACAAGGTTGAGGTGGGTTTTGAGAAAATGATGTACGAGAGATTAACCGATGAGGAATCTAACACTTTAACAGATGTTCAACAGGGTGCTATGTTAGACAATAAGTTTGAGCCAACAATAGGTGACCCCTTACTGTTTTTTGCAGTATGGACTGCAACAAGTGACGTTATAAAGTTTGACAATCTGGACAGTTCATTTTATGATATGGTTAGGTATTATAGACCTTCAAACAGTCTGTTTACTATTTTAAATGCCATTAGATTGACATTAAATTTTGGTATTGAAGCAGACGAGTACACACAAGTGACATCCCTACCGTCAAATGATTTATTTACTAAGTATTACAGAAATTATGTAGCTAATCTATTTGCTAGAAATTCAAGAAAAACAAATGTATCTGCATATTTACCTTTGAATGTTATTTTAAATTACAGGCTAAACGATATATTTATTATAGGCACAACGGAATACAGGATAAATTCTATAAAGACAAACTTACTAACAAATAAAAGCGACTTAGAACTTTATAATTTACAAGTAAACACCTCACAAATGTTAAACAATCAAGTACAAGAGTTGCAAAGGGTTGAGAATTTACAGACCACAAATAAAACCACAACATCAATAAGTGTAGAGTGGGACGAAATTACAGATACTAATCTTTTAGGTTATGCAATCCTATTGGACGATGTATTTTGGGACTTTAATTCACCTGGTGATTTAACAACCGGGATTGGTAGTTTAGACAGTGATACAACTTACAAAATTTCATTAAGAGCACAATACGATATTGAAAGCGAAGAAGCAGGATCATTTGACACAGATTTATTTGAAACAACATTATAATATGATAAAATTAATAATAGAGAGTTTAAAATATGCAAACGGAGAAACCGAAAATTTGCGAATAGCACAAGGTAAACACAAACTACCTACAACAATTAAAGAGGGTTACAAAGCGTTAAAACAAGAATTAAAATGGCAGTAGAAAAAACAATCGAAATAAACGTAAATAGCAAAGGTGCTGTTAAAGGGGTTAATGATTTAGAAAAAAGCATTGACGGAGTAAACGCATCTTTAAAAGAAACATCAGGTTTCACCGGCTCTATTGAGGGGGTTGGCGAGGGTGCTAAAAAATCAACTAAAGGAATAGGTGGTTTAAGTAAGGGGTTTAAAGGTTTAGGTACAGCAATAAAAGCAACAGGAATAGGTTTAATAATAGGGGCTTTAGCTAAGTTAGGCGAGGTTTTTATGCAAAACCAAAAAGTAGCTGATTTATTTAATACTGCATTTGAAGCTGTAAGTATTGCTTTTAACGACTTTGTTAATTTTATAGTAAAAAACACTAGCGGAGTAATTAAATTTTTTGATGCTATATTTAAAAACCCATTAGAAACCATTAAAAGTTTTGGTAGGTCAATTAAGGAAAATATACAAGAACGTTTTGAAAGTTTTTTAGATACTTTAGGATATTTAGCTAGCGCAGTTAAAAAAGTTTTTAGTGGCGATTTCGCTGGCGCATTAGATGATGTTAAAAGTGCTGGTAAAGAGAGTTTAGATGTTTTAACAGGGGTTAATGATACTTTTGATAAAAGTAAAGAATTTATAGAAAAAACAACGGAAGCAGTTAAAGGTTACGTTACCGAAACAGTAAAAGCGGCACAGGAAAATGTTAAACTTGCAAATGCAGCCGAAATTGCAGCAGCACAACAAAGTCTTTTAGTTGAGAAGTACGACAGACAAGCCGAACAACTAAGACAAATACGAGATGAAGAACGTAACAGCATAAGCGAACGTAAAAAAGCAAACGATGAACTTTTACTTGTTTTAGAACAACAAGAAAAAGCAATGTTAGCAACCGCAGATGCTCAATTAAAATCTGCACAAGCGGAAGCAGCTAAAAACAATTCTATTGAAAACCAAGTAGCAGTTACAGAAGCATTAGCGAATAGGTTAGGGGTTTTAGCACAAATAGAGGGGTTTCGTTCAGAACAAAAAGCAAACGACCTAGCACTAGACAGAGAGCAAATAGAACTTACAAACTCAAAAGCAGAAAGCGAAAGTAATTTATCTATTGAGCGTAAACGATTTAATGCTGAACAAATAGAGGATGAATTAGCACGTTTAGAAGCCTTAAAAGAAATTGATTTACTAGAAGCTGAACAAGAAGGGTTAAGACTTCAAGCCATTGTTGATAATGCAAATACAGAAACACAAGCCAAAGTAGATGCTCAAATTGCACTTGACGAATTTAACGAACAGTCAAGACAAACTAATTTACAACGAGATAAAGAAATATCAGATGCAAGGGTAGATATTTCAAAGGCAGAGGCAGAAGCAAAAAGTAAAAACTTAGCGAATACAGAAAACGCTTTAAATTCTTTAGGTGCTTTAGCTGGGGAACAAACAGCTGCTGGAAAAGGGTTAGCTATTGCAAGTGCAACTATAAACACTTATAGAGGGGTTTCTGATGCTCTAGCAGCTAAGACAGTTACACCTTTTGAAACCGCTTTAAAGTTTGTAAATGCTGCTGCAATTTTAGGTAATGGACTTAAAAATGTTCAAAAAATAGTAAGTGTTAAAGTCCCTAAGACTAGCGGTGGCGGAGGTGGCTCTGTTCCTAGTGGTGGTACAGCGCCAGCTCCCCCAAGTTTCAACGTTGTAGGTGCAAGTGAAACAAGCGTTTTAGCTGACACTGTCGCAGAACAAACAAACGAACCAGTACAGGCTTACGTAGTTTCAAACGATGTAACAACTGCACAAAGTTTGGAAAACAATATAGTTGAGGGAGCGACAATATAAAAAACAAAAATAAATAAATTTAATTATATATTATTATGAGAATAGTCGAATTAATATTAGACGAAGAAAGCGAACTAGGAATAGAAGCTATTAGCGTAGTTGAAAACCCAGCTATTGAAGAAGATTTTGTTGCCTTAAAAAGCCAAGAGTTTAAACTTGCTGAAATAGACGGAGAGCGTAGAATATTAATGGGTGCTTTATTAATACCAAACAAGCCTATTTACAGACGTAATGGCGAAGATGAGTACTATATATATTTTTCAAAAGATACTGTCTTAAAAGCTAGTCAAATGTATTTGATGAATAGCAAACAAAACAACTCAACACTAGAACACCAACACGAATTAGAGGGTTTGAGTTTAGTAGAAAGTTGGATAGTTGAGGACAAGGTACACGATAAAAGCGTAAAGTACGGAATGGATTTACCTTTAGGGTCTTGGGTTGGTAGCGTAAAAGTAAACAACGACCAAATATGGAACGAATTTGTTAAGACTGGCAAAGTAAAAGGTTTTAGTATTGAAGGTTATTTCGCTGACAAAATGGAACGTCCAAACGACCAAACAATAAAAGACGAGTTAGCACAAATAGAAGAAGAGGAAGCGGAGTATCTACTAAATAAAGTTAAAGCAATTTTAACAAATGAAGATGTAGAGTTAGAAAGCTATTCAGACTATCCTAGTTCAGTAAGTAACAACGCAAAAAGAGGTTTAAAGCTTAACGAAGAAGTTAATAATAAATGTGCCACACAAGTGGGGAAAGTAAGAGCGCAGCAATTAGCACAAGGGAAACCAATCAGCAAAGAAACGATAAAAAGAATGTACTCTTATTTGTCAAGAGCAGAAGCATATTACAAGCCAGAAGATACCGAAGCTTGTGGAACTATTTCGTTTTTGTTATGGGGTGGCAAATCGGCTAAAACGTGGGCAGAAAGTAAACTAAACGAACTAAATAATAAATAAAATGAGCAAAGAAAAAGCATTAAAATTAATAAATGAGTATTTAGCAAAGCAAGAGCCACAAAAAGTGGAGTTAGCTTTAATTGATGATATTGAAAAAATACTAGACAAAGCAAATTCTGAAAGAAGAAGATTGCAAACACAAGCGTTAAAAATAGCAGAAGGGTTTAACAATTTACAAAGTGACTATACTAGAGCTTTTATGAAATCAAAAGAAGCTGAAAATAAAGCAAAAGAATTAGGTGCTGATGATTTAAGAAAATTATTTGGAAATAGAGGCGATGAAGCAAAAGACTATCAAAACGTAGTCGGTAAAGCAGCTAATAAAATAAAAGGAATTATAAATAGTATTTAACTAAATGAATAGATTTAAAAAACTATTTAGTCCAAGTAAAACAAGCCCTAGAAATGGCCGTAGAGGTTGCTTATGTAGGGATAGGGATGCTTATTCTATTAAATGCTGTAATGGCGATATTATAGCACAGGGAATAGGAAGTACTTCAGGACAAGGGGTAGCACCACCAGTAGGAAGTTATGGGTATAAAATACAACGTTGCGGACATAGCCAACAAAAACACGTTTGGAACGGAGAAGAATTAACAGTAGGTAATGTTTACTATTTTGATTTAGTCCACGAGGGTCACAGCGGTTGCTATACTGTTTTACAAGCAGATGACGAAACAAGTGGCTTTGAATGGGAAAGCGTAACGTCTTATAATGACTGCACGGAATGTGAAAATGCAAATTAATAAATAAATACAAAATGAACAATTTAAAAAAAGTTTACAAACACTTAAATAAAGAGGAATTATCTACAAAAAAGATTGAGCTGGGTATTATAGATGAAATTTCAAAACAATTAACACAATCACAACAAATTTTAAAAAAAATACAATCAGAAGAAAATGATTTTTCAAAAATTGATAAAATCTATAAAAAAGCAGAAAGTGATATCTCTAAACTTAAAAAAAAATATTCTGATAACAGAGAGCAAACTTCATCTTTTTATAAAGAAATGAATAAAAGTTTTAATTTATTAAATAAATCTGCCAAAGAAATTGGATTAGATGTTACAAGTCTGCCAGCTTATAAAGATTATTTACAGATAAGGAAAAACATAGATAAAGCAATTGATGACAACCAATCAAATTGGCGTCTAGTATCAAAATATAGTTAAAATCAAAAATGCAAATTAAATTAATCTAAATTATATATAAGTATGAAATCAAACAACGTGATAGAAAAAATCAAAGACGTTCTAAACCTTAACGAGGAAGTTAAGTTGGAACAAGCTAAACTAGACAACGGAACAGTCATTGAAGCTGATGCGTTTGAAAGTGGAAACGAAGTTTTTATCGTTACAGAGGATGAGAAAGTGGCATTACCTATTGGGAGCTATAATCTTGAAGACGGTAAAATATTAGTAGTAGCCGAAGAAGGCGTTATTGCTGAAATCAAAGATGCCGAAGCCGAAGAAGAAGCCGAAGAGGTTGAAGAGGTTGAAGCTAATGAAGAAGAAAAAGAAGAAATGGGTTATGCTACTAAAGAAGAGCTAGCAGAGGTTAAAGATATGATTGAAGAAATCAAAGCAATGCTAGAACCAAAAGAGGATTTAAGTTCTGATGACTTAGGCAACCTTTTAACAGAAGAATTAGCTAAACACGAAAAAGTTGAGTTAAACGAAATTCCTGTTGAAGTACAAGCTAAACTAAATGAGCCAAGTGCCGAGCCTATTGTATCAAATCCAGAAGTACATAAAACTATCTCGAAATTTAGTGTTTCTAAAAACAGAAAAAGCACTACTATTGACCGAGTAATGTCAAGACTAAATAATTAATAACAACTAAAAACTAAATAAAATGAGTGTATCATTAACAACAACTTATGCTGGAGAATTTAGTGGCAAGTATATTGCTGCTGCTTTACTATCTGCTGACACTTTGGATAAAGGGTTAATTACCGTAATGCCAAACGTAAAATTTAAATCTGTAATTCAGAAAGCATCAACAGATGACATCGTAAAAGATGCAACTTGCGACTTTCAAACAGACCAAGGAACGCTAACATTAACAGAGGCTATCCTACAACCAGAAGAATTTCAAGTAAACCTTGATATTTGTAAGAAAACATTACATTCTTCTTGGGAAGCTGAGCAAATGGGATACAGTGCTTTTGACAACTTAGCGCCAAACTTTGCTGATTTCGTATTGGCTCACGTTGCCGCAAAAGTAGCTGACAGAACAGAAAAAAATATCTGGTCAGGAGATACAGGAACTAGCGGACAGTTTAACGGTTTCGGGACTTTGTTAGATGCTGACGGAGATTTACCAGCGGGTCAAGATTTGACAGGTGCTGCAATTACATCGGCTAACGTTCTAACTGAACTAGGGGCTGTTGCAGATGCTATTCCAACTGCTGTTTACGGTTCTGAAGATTTAATTATCTACGCTGCTTCTGATGTAATTCGTGCTTACACACGTGCTTTAGGAGGCTTCCAATCTGGTGGCGAAGGTGCTAACGGTTACGAAAACAAAGGAAATAACCAATCTTTAGGTTCTTTATTCTTTGACGGTATTCCTGTTGTAGCTGCAAGAGGTGCTTCTGACGGAACGATTATCGCTGCTGAAAAATCAAACTTATTCTTTGGAACGGGTCTTTTAAACGACTTGAACGAAGTACGAGTAATTGATATGGCGGAAAATGACGGTTCACAAAATGTACGTGTAGTAATGAGATTTACTGCTGGTGTACAATATGCACAAGTTTCTGACATCGTTTTCAGAAAAACAGTATAATAATTAACTAATCAAATTTAAAGGGGTGGGTTCTGCCTACCCTTTTTTATTTAAAAAAACTTTAAAAATATGGGATGCTTAATAACTAGCGGACGTAAAGTACCTTGTAAATCAGCAGTAGGTGGAATTAAGACCATTTACTTTGCAGACTACGGAACTTTAGGAGATGCAACAATTGTAGCGGGTGAAATTACAGGTGTTTCTGGAAGCCCTGTTTGGTTTCAGTTTGATGTAAAAGGCAACAGTTCAATGGAAACTGCTATCACTTCAAGCCGAGAAAACGGAACGACTTTCTACGATACTACATTAAATATGACTTTGACCTTTCAAGACAAAGCTACACAAGAAGAACTTAAATTAATCGCACACGCTCGTCCACACGTAGCTGTTGAAGATTATAACGGAAACTTCTTTTTAGTAGGGCTTGAACACGGTGGCGATGTGAACGGTGGTACAATAGTATCGGGAGCTGGAATGGCTGACCTCACAGGATATACTTTAACGGTGAATGCACAAGAAACTGCACCGCCTTATTTTGTGACATCAACTGTAATTACTGACGATGCTTCAGCGGTTCAAATTGACCCAACTGCATAAATAGTACTTTTACTTGTAAAATGGGGTTATCTTAACGGATAGCCCTTTTTTTATACCTACACAATACAAAATATTTGTTTTTTATTTATATATTAATATGAAGTTGATAAACACAAGCGGCAATAAAACCTTTAAGATAATTCCTAGAGAATTTACGGTAGGTACTTTGAACTTAAAATTGACTAGCGAAAGTACAAACGTTTCTATAACGGTTGATGCTACATCGGTAATTGACGGTAATTATATTTCGTTTGATGCTGTTTTCGGCACTTTAACTGAAAGTGATTTTTATATTTTAGATGTTAGTTATTTAAACAATATAATTTATAAGGATAAGATTTTTTGCACAGACCAAGCAATCAACCAAAGTAATGATGAATATTACAGCGTTAATAAAGACCAATATATAAGTGAAGAAAGTTCGGATAACGAATTTATAATAATATAAATATGAACGATTTAAGAATAGTAAATTTAAGTACTTACACAACGCCAGATATCGTTGAGAAATCAAATAAAGAGTGGGTTTCTTATGGTTCTGACAATAACTATTTTAAGTATTTAATTGACCGTTACAATGGTAGCCCAACAAATAACGCTATTATAAACGGTATTAGTGAGATGATTTACGGACGTGGACTAGATGCTTTAAACTCAAATAAGAAGCCTGACCAATACGCTAAAATGATTTCTTTGTTTCATAAAGATATGGTTCGTAAATTATGCTATGACCTTAAATTAATGGGTCAATGTGCTATGCAAGTCATTTACAGTAAAGACCGTAAAACAGTTGCACAAGTTGAACACATACCAGTAGAAAACTTAAGAGCAGAAAAATGTAACGACAAAGGCGAAATAGAAGCGTATTACTATGCAGATGACTGGTCAAAGGTTAAGAACGTAGGCCACACGACTAGAATTCCAGCTTTTGGTTGTAGTACAGAAAATATTGAGATTATATATGTTAAGCCTTACAGGGCTGGATATAAATACTATTCAAGCCCTGATTATGCTGGTGGTTTACAATATGCCGAATTAGAGCAAGAGATAAGCAACTATCATTTAAACAATATATTGAATGGTTTAGCACCTTCAATGCTCATAAATTTCAATAACGGAACACCAAACGCTGAAGAGCGCCAAGCATTAGAAAATCGTATATACCAAAAGTTTAGCGGTTCTAGTAATGCTGGTAAATTTATACTAGCATTCAATGATAATCCAGAAAGTGCAGCAACTATTGAGCCAATACAATTAAGCGAAGCACATCAGCAATACCAATTTTTAAGTGATGAAAGTTCCAAAAAAGTAATGGTAGCCCATAGGGTTGTTAGTCCTATGCTTTTAGGAATTAAAGACAATAGCGGACTAGGTAACAATGCAGACGAATTAAAAACCGCAAGTACATTAATGGATAACACCGTTATAAGACCGTTTCAGACGCTTTTAATAGATGCTTTTGATAGTATATTAGCTTACAATCAAATGAGCCTTAAATTATACTTTAAAACGCTTCAACCGTTAGAATTTACAGACTTAGAAAATGTAGAAGATGACGAAACAAGAGAAGAAGAAACAGGGGTTAAATTAGCTAAGGAATTACCAGATGATGTAGGTAGTACTATTGCTGA
>ENA-UZWT01008885-UZWT01008885.1-metagenome-genome-assembly--contig:-Day-1-50m-contig-8885_pt1 | contig 12289 bp, 10 predicted proteins | sample MGYA00260338_ERZ794898 | MGnify/ENA metagenome assembly ERZ794898 | reverse complement strand
GCAAACTGGACATCCATTTCATCCCAAATAGTGGTCATAACCTGTCGTTCTTTTGGCAACATATTAGAGATGTAACCGAGTAAAATATCCTTATCCTTGAGCATAAAGAACACGAGTAACGGCACTAAAAATAGATATATTAATATGATAAGAATACTAGGAAAGCTACTAATAGAGAGGCTTAGCAACTGCTCTGCTAGATTTGCTAACTCCTCTGACATCCGTGCAATTAATATTTGAACCTGTTCGGGACTTATATAGGCTGCGGTTTTTTCTGGCAAAGAGCTAAACAGTTCTTTTAGCTGATAGACCATATTCGGAAGCTCTTTTAACAGGAGCGTTGTCTGTCTTCCAACAATTGGGACAAGTACAATTAATGCGGTTATAAAGGCGACTAAAAACAGTACATAGGTGGAAAGCACTGCAGGAATTTTAGAGAGGCCATATTTTTGTAGACTGTTAACCACACCCTGAAGTAAGAAGGTAAATATCATCGCGGCAATTACTGGCCCTAAAACGTTACCCAAGGTAGCGATAACAACTACAGAAACCACAAGAAAAATACTAAGAAGAACAGCCTCTTCGGTGCTAAAGTATTGTGCTAACCACCTTTGTAAAACCCTCTTCATAGTAACTCCGAAATTAAATATAAAACTTTAGTGTAAATATGGCATATTATATCCAGATAATACAGAGTTCAGACATGAAACCCATCTGTTTTTATTACCCAATCTAGCCTAATCAGCAGATCTTAAATGTAAACGCGCAAAATATGCATAATTTTAATGACAAATTAAAACACTTTTTAAGACCCATTAAGCGTAAAAAAACATCTCGCCTGTTTACCCTATTGTGGCTAGCAACTATTTCACTAAGTACTTATTCTGCTGATATTAGCCTTCCTTTACTTGGTGATAGCAGCTCCGGAGTGGTATCAAAGCAACAAGAATATAAATTAGGGAAATCTTGGCTCCAAGCTTTTAGGCGGCATGTAGAATTACATGACGACCCAATTATGCAATCCTACCTAGAGCAATTAACTTATGATTTAGTTGCTCATAGTGATCTTGATGATAGAAGACTTACTGTTGTAGTAGTGAACAACCCCACTTTAAATGCCTTTGCGGTTCCAGGCGGAGTTATTGGCATTCATACAGGCATTTTTTCTTACGCAGATACCGAGGATCAACTTAGTTCGATCATAGCTCATGAAATTGCACACCTAAGCCAACGACATTTTGCACGCTCTGTGGAAGCACAACGAAGTGCCGCAGCAATTAATTTAGCGGGGCTTTTGGCGACGATTATTGTTAGCTCTCAAACTGACACTAATGCTGCCATTGCCACCTTAACCGCATCTCAAGCAATGTCTGCGGACAAGCAACTTCGCTACAGTCGAAGCAATGAGCAAGAAGCCGATCGTCAAGGCATTAAGATCCTATCTAAATCTGGAAGAGACCCTGGAGCTTCTGCCGACATGTTATCTAATATGCTAGCTTTAGGACGATATAAAGGGGGGCGAGCACCTGAGTTTCTGCTGACACACCCAGTGACTGAAAGCCGAGTTGCCGATACAAGAGCTAGAACATATGGTGAAAAAACTCGCCATTATCCTGATCGCCCTAATTATTATTTCATGCAAGCAAGAGCAGTCGTTCTTTTAAACAAAGATTCAAAACGTTCAATAAGCTATTTTAAACAAAAAATCGCAGCGAACAATCTACAAAAAGATGCGGCTCAATACGGTCTGGCATTAGCTTATATAGAAGGCGGAGAGTATAAAAAAGCCAATCAATTAATCTCGTCCCTGCTTAGCACTAATCCTTTTAACTCTCTTTTTATTTACACTGATATTGAAAATGATATTGCTGCTAAAGAATATAAGTCAGCTCTAGTCAAACTTAAACTTCAACTTAAGCTCAACCTTAGAAATTACCCATTACAGTCATTACTTGCTGAAGCTCTATGGCAAAATAATCAATATAAGGCCTCAGCAAAAGTATTAACTGAATTGAGCAAGCAGCGCAAAGAGGATCCAGCCATTTGGTATAAATTAGCTGAGGTAAGAGGACTAGCTGGGGATATTTCGGGGGTTCATGAGGCGCGTGCTGAATATTTCGTATTAATTGGTGCCTTTGATCAAGCAAAAAAGCAACTCAGTTTTGCCGCAGATCTATTAGCCTATGATTTCAAGCAACTATCGATCATAAATCAGCGGTTAATTGATATTGAACAGATGGAAAAGACTTTTAGAAGACTTTAACTGTTTGCCTTAAACGTCATCATGCGATCAAGCGCAGTGGTTGCGAGATTAGCAACATGGGCGTCCACATGCACCTCCCCACTGCCATCCTGCAAACAGGCCAGCAAATTCTGAAGACTATTCATACCCATCCAAGGACAGTTTGCACAACTTCTACAGGTCGCCCCGCTACCGCCGGTAGGTGCAATAATTAATTCTTTTTCAGGTACTGCCTGTTGCATCTTATAAAAGATACCCTGATCAGTAGCCACAATGAGCTGTTTATTGGGAAGCTCTTTGGCGGCAGCAATCAACTGGGAGGTAGACCCTACAACATCTGCTATTTCAACTACTGACTCTGGTGATTCAGGGTGAACCAAGACAGCCGACTCAGGATAGACCTTTTGCAGGTCGGTAATTCCTTTAGCCTTAAATTCTTCATGCACAATACAGCTACCGTCCCACATAAGAACGTCAGCACCGGTTTGTTTTTGCACATAGCTACCCAGATACTTGTCTGGCGCCCAAAGAATTTTTTCACCCAAAGAGTCGAGATGGTCAACTACATCAACCGCAATACTTGATGTTACAACCCAGTCTGCTCTGGCCTTAACCTGAGCAGAAGTATTAGCATAAACCACAACAGTTCGATCAGGATGCTGATCACAAAAAGCATTAAATTCATCTGCAGGACAGCCTACATCAAGCGAGCAGGTAGCCTCGAGAGTTGGCATTAAAACGGTTTTATTGGGTGTGAGAATCTTAGCCGTCTCACCCATAAATTTCACACCGACAACAATCAATGTCTCCGCATCATGGCGACTACCAAAACGTGCCATTTCGAGGGAATCAGCCACTACCCCGCCGGTTTCTTCGGCTAGAGCCTGTATTAGCGGGTCAGTATAATAATGGGCAACTATCACCGCATTCTTATCAATCAGAAGCTGCTTAATTTGCTGACGAACAACATCCTGCTGATCCGCGCTTAAGGGCTCATCCACAGAAACCTTTTCAAGATATTCTTTTACCTTAAGGCTTAGATCATTATTTGCTTGTAAAGAAAGGTCTTGTTGCATTGAAATAGATCTTAGTGAGAGGAAACCCAGTAAACAACCGCTGCAAGAACAATTACTACAACCGCAATAGCTGCAATAGCGTCTGCTTTTGAATCACCAGATGATTGATTATTTGTGTCAGTCATTAATAAAATCCCTTGAGGTTAATGGTTTACTTAATTGCATTGCACTTAAATTTGCGGCATTTTAACAAGCATTTAGCAACCTGTCTTGCCCAAACACATCAGTTTTGAACAAATTGACGTTATTCCTTTTAATTTGACGTATATAGGGAAATATTAATTTAAAACCACTGTATCAATCTGTATCATACGACACCTTTACTACTGACGAAGTCACATATAGCCTCGATGTATAGATACGACAACTACGACCAAAAAATTGTTGATGAACGCGTAGCGCAATTTAGAGACCAAACGGAACGTTATTTGGCGGGTAAAATAGCAGAAGAAGAATTTCTTCCACTGCGCCTGCAGAATGGCCTTTACGTTCAGCGTTTGGCTCCTATGCTCAGAATAGCTGTACCCTACGGTATGCTTTCTAGCAATCAAGTTAGAAAGCTTGCGCACATTGCGCGAGTTTATGACAAAGGCTACGTTCACTTTACGACCCGCCAGAATGTTCAGCTTAACTGGCCAGCACTGGAAGAAGTGCCCGATATTCTAGCTGAGCTTGCTAGTGTTGAAATGCATGCCATTCAAACCAGTGGTAACTGTATTCGTAACACTACTACCGATCAATTTGCCGGTGTTGCCGTAGATGAAATCGAAGACCCGCGCCCCTGGTGTGAGTTGATTCGTCAATGGTCAACCCTGCATCCAGAATTCGCTTTCTTGCCTCGTAAATTTAAAATTGCAGTATGTGGATCAGAGGAAGATCGCGCTGCTTTCTTGCTGCATGATATTGGCCTACAGCTAGTAAAAAATGCGCAGGGTGAGCTAGGTTTTGAAGTCTTTGTGGGTGGTGGCTTAGGCAGAACCCCTATTATTGGCTCTTCTATTCGCAAGTTCTTACCTAAGAAGCATCTTCTTTCCTACTTAGATGCCATTGTTCGAGTCTATAACCGCTATGGTAATAGAGACAACAAATACAAGGCGCGTATTAAAATACTCGTTAAAGCATGGACACCTGAAGTGTTTGCTAAAAGAGTTGAAGAAGAATGGGCAAATATCAAAGACGGCCCCTCCACACTCACCGATAGCGAAGTTGCACGTGTGTCCAGCTTCTTCACAGCTCCAGCCTATCAAGATATTGACTCAATTATCGCCGACCAATCACTGACTGCTCAGGCCACAGAAAACAATGCCTTTAGTCGTTGGTTAGAGCGCAATACCGAACGTCAAAAGCAAGCAGGATATCGATCGGTTACGCTTTCCTTGAAACCTGCCGGTGTTGCCCCCGGGGATGTAACTGATGCACAGCTAGAAACAATTGCAGATCTTTCCGACCAGTACGCCTTTGGTGAATTGCGGGCGACTCATAATCAAAATGTGGTGCTAACTGATGTTCTATATTCAGACCTCTTTGATCTCTGGCAAAAGGCCAAACAATCCGGTCTAGCCACACCCACCATTGGCACCATTAATGACATGATTTGCTGTCCGGGTGGAGACTACTGCTCACTAGCAAATGCTAAATCTATCCCTGTAGCAGAAGCGATACAGCGCAAGTTTTCTGATCTCGACTATGTCTACGATCTAGGTGACCTAGAACTTAATATTTCAGGCTGCATGAATGCCTGTGGCCACCATCATATTGGTCATATCGGTATTCTTGGTGTGGATAAAAAAGGTAAGGAATGGTACCAAATCCAACTGGGTGGAAGTGCTAATAAAAATGCATCTCTGGGCAAGGTTCTTGGCCCCTCTTTGTCACGTGACGAGATCACTGATGGCATTGAAAAGCTACTTGATGTCTATGTCGAAAATAGAATTGCTGACGAAAGCTTTCTTAATACCTATCAAAGAATTGGTATAGATAAGTTCAAGGAGAGAGTTTATGCCTCAAATTCTTAAAGATACTGAGGTTGTTTCTGATAACTGGATAGTGCTTGATGAGTCTGCTGAAAGCTTACCAACGGGTGATATTCTTCTGTCTTACGAGCAGTGGCAAAATTTTGCTGACCAACTCAGCAACCACAGTGGTAGCCTTGGCGTATGGCTAGAAGGCCATGCAGAAATTGAGCAATTAATTGAACCCCTTTTAGATCTACCTCTAATTGCCATTAATTTCCCAAAGTTTGCTGATGGACGGGGTTTTTCCTCCGCCAGATTGATTAGAGAAAGATACAACTACTCTGGCGAACTACGTGCCATTGGTGGTTTTATTCGCGATCAGTTATATTTACTTAAACGTTGTGGGTTTAATGCTTTCCAATTCTCTGACGAGAATGAATTATCCGATGCGGCTGAATCGCTCAAAGATTTCTCAGAAAATTATCAGGTCAGTGTTGATCAAAAAAAACCCTTATTCAGAAGACGGTAAATTATCTAAGTAACCAACTCAATAGGTCAGAGAATGGATCAACATGTTGTTTTTATCTTTTTTCTTATCTTTACCGGTGGCGCAGTCGTCGCATCGCTGGCTTTGTTTGGTCGCCAACCCCTTCTTGTCGCCTATATTGCCCTAGGCGCATTGCTTGGCCCCTATGGCCTTGAGTGGGTGACTGATGTCGAATTGATTGCGCAAATCTCCTCTATTGGCATCGTTTTTCTTCTGTTTTTACTGGGACTAGATATGCAGCCGCAGGCCTTACTGCGCGTTCTAAAACAGGTCGCCCATATCACATTAATTAGCTCGCTATTATTCGCCGCCACAGGCTTTGGGATAGCCTACTTATTCGGCTTTAGCTTTGTCGAATGCGCCATTGTTGGTGCTGCCATGATGTTCTCTAGCACCATTATTGGTATCAAATTACTTCCTACCACCGCACTGCATCACAAGCATTCTGGCGAACTAATGATTGGTATGCTGTTAATGCAAGATTTCATTGCCATCTTTGTACTACTTGTTTTGCTGTCAGCAAGTTCAGGCGCCAACAGCATTGCCAGTTTAGGAATTAGTATTGTTGCTCTTCCAGCATTAATTGCAGTATCAATGTTATTAGTAAAATATTTGCTCCAGCCACTTTTCACCCGCTTTGATCGCATTGGTGAATATATCTTCTTATTAACCATTGGCTGGTGTTTGGGAATTGCCGAACTTGCCGAGGTTATTGGACTGTCCAAGGAAATTGGTGCCTTTATTGCCGGCATCTCGTTAGCAACCAGTCCCATCGCACAGTACATTGCGCTTAACCTAAAACCCTTGCGCGATTTTTTTCTGATTCTGTTCTTCTTTGCTTTAGGGGGCGGGTTTGATCTTAGCTTATTAGCGACAATTGCAGTGCCAGCAATTATCTTGGCAGTGGCTATGTTAAGTCTAAAACCAGTAATCTATCGTTATTTACTGCGCTCACAGAGTGAGAACAATAGCCTTTCATGGGACTTGGGGTTTCGCTTGGGGCAGAACAGTGAGTTCTCTCTACTAATTGCTTATATGGCGTTTAGCACCTCTTTAATTGGCAATGATGCCTCGCATCTTATTCAGGCCACAGCAATTATTACCTTCCTGGTATCGAGCTATATTGTTGTGTTTAATTTCCCAAGCCCTATCGCAGTCAGCGACAAACTTCGCAGAGATTAANNTAAAAGTCGATCAGCACTCTCCTCTGCAGCTAATCCTATGCGCTGAGGAAATTTCTTTTTTTGAACATAGCTAATTTCAAATAACTTTGAGCTACCAGCCTGCTCGGTCAGATACTCATCACTGGTCATTAGATCGTCAATCAATGAAAGTTCTAAGGCACGGCTACCGAACCAGACCTCACCCGTAGCCACCTTATCTATATCAACATTAGGACGGCGCTCATTAATGTAAGACTTAAATAGTTGATGTGTGTCCTGCAAATCTTCAATAAATTTTTCGCGACCCTGCTCAGTATTTTCTCCAAACATAGTCAATGTTCTCTTGTGCTCACCAGCCGTTAACAATTCAAAATCAACGTCATTCTTTTTTAACAAACGATGGAAGTTAGGTAATTGAGCAACTACACCAATAGAACCAATGATGGCAAAAGGTGCCGCTAGGATTTTATCGCCAACACAGGCCATCATATAGCCTCCGCTAGCAGCCACCTTATCGACACAGATTGTAAGCGGGATTCCCTTTTTACGTAATCTATCTAACTGACTACTGGCAAGACCATAGCTATGAACCATACCACCCGAACTTTCTAGTTTCACAACAACCTCATCGGTTGTTTTAGCCTGAGTTAAGATTGCAGTCACTTCTTCACGCAACTGAGTTACTGCTGAAGCACTGATATTGCCATTAAACTTAACAACGAAGATTCGCTTTTCAGGGTTTTTCTCAGAATTTTCTTTACTTGAATCTGCCTTAGCCTTTTTCTTTTTCTCTTTCTTAATACGCTTAGCTTCAGCCTTCTTAGCAGCCTTATCAAGCAGGGCTTGGTTCATGGCTTCGCTGATTTCATTGTATTGATCATTCAGCGGATTAATCTCTAACTGACCCTTTTCGGCACCTTGATTATTTTTTTGACTGGCAATAATCCCAATGATGATGGCAAAAGCAACCACAAAGGTAATCGCTTTGGCGAGAAACAACCCATAATCTGCAAAAAATTCCAAACTAAACTCCATTATTTTCGTATGTAAGGTTGTTTTTATAAAAGTTTACAAATAACCCACAGGTAATCGTGTAATTATAGAGCAAATAAATATTTCAACAACGATATTGGCAGATAATTGAATAGACCGGCATTAATTGCAGCTGTCAGATGCTTTCGGTTGCAATATAAGAAGGCAAACGCTATGGTTTGCCAAATTATGTATCACGCTTTAATTGGCTCTAAGTGCAACCTTTAAAGCCAATAAAGCCAAATTTTTTGGTCATGCCATCACCACTGGATATACAAAGGAAATTTAAATGTCATCAACATTAGCCCAAGCATTTCAAAAAAACTTTCTCGGTAACTCCCCAGATTGGTACAGAAATACCATTATTATCTTTTTGATAGCCAATCCGATTCTTTTGATGATTTCAAGCCCGTTTGTGGTTGGTTGGGTCCTGATTGCTCAGTTTATTTTTACCCTCGCCATGGCTTTAAAATGTTATCCACTGCAACCTGGCGGACTACTTGCACTCGAGGCCATAATCCTAGGACTGGCTAGCCCAGATAATGTCTATCATGAAACTGTTGCTAATTTTCAAGTTATCCTCTTGCTAATGTTTATGGTAGCTGGCATCTATTTTATGCGCGATATGCTGCTCTACACATTCACTAAAATTCTACTCAATGTTCGCTCAAAAACCGTTTTATCGTTTCTTTTCTGCTTTTCTGGGGCTGTATTGTCGGCTTTTCTCGATGCATTAACGGTAACAGCTGTATTGATTACTGTTGCGGTAGGATTCTTCAGTGTTTACCACAGAGTAGCCTCTGGTAAACAGTTTGATGACGACCAGCACAACCATTCTGATGACAATCTTGTTCAGTCACAAAATTCAGAAAACTTAGAGCAGTTCCGTCAATTTCTTCGCAGCCTTATTATGCACGGTGCGGTGGGTACTGCTTTAGGGGGTGTAACCACACTTGTGGGTGAGCCTCAGAACCTGTTAATTGCTGAGAAAGCTGGCTGGCAGTTTATTGAGTTCTTTGTGCGCATGGCGCCTGTCACCATGCCTGTGTTTGTTTGTGGGTTAATTTGCTGTGTCATCCTAGAAAAAACCAAAATACTGGGTTATGGCGCACAGCTCCCAGAATCCGTTAGAGAAGTATTAACAGAGTCTAGTATTGAGGATGAGAAAAACCGAACCCAAGGACAGGTGGCTAAACTAATCTCTCAAGCAGTTATTGCTTTAATTTTAGTCTTTGCACTTGCCTTTCACTGGGCACCCGTAGGGCTTATTGGATTAATGATTATCGTGCTACTCACTGCATTTAACGGGGTTACTGAGGAGCATCAAATTGGTAAGGCTTTTGAAGAAGCCCTTCCGTTTACCGCATTGTTGGTTGTGTTCTTTGCCGTGGTTGCGGTTATTCATGAACAACATCTATTTTCACCCGTAATCAACTGGGTGCTTGCTATGGATCCAGCATCACAACCCGGTATCTTCTTTTTAGCTAATGGCTTACTTTCGGCCATCAGTGACAATGTATTTGTAGCCACGGTATATATTAACGAAGTCAGAGCTGCACTAGATTCTGGGATGATTGATCGCGAGCACTTCGACAAATTGGTGATTGCAATTAATACTGGAACCAACTTACCCAGTGTGGCAACACCCAATGGTCAGGCTGCTTTCTTATTCCTTCTAACCTCTGCGCTAGCCCCACTAATTAATCTTTCGTATATGCGCATGGTCATTATGGCACTGCCTTATACCGTTGTATTAACCATTGTTGGCTATATGGGTGTTATTAATTTAGCTTAAAACCCCTTCCTGAGGCTTTCTTGAGCCTCAGGATGTTTAAAACTGATTAGGTCAAGAGACTGACAATTGCCTGAGAAAGTTACATTCTTGGGCATCCTCGTCTAACTGTGTTGAGATTATCCCCTCCCATGCTGTTTTACAGGCATTCAGTGAACTAGGTAAGCAAAAAATTAGCGTGTCATTGGCCAATCCGGCGATGCATCTGGATTGAATAGTTGTAGAACCCAAAGTTCGAAATGATAGCTGTCTAAATAATTCACCAAAACCAGCTATCTTTTTATCCAGTAAAGGCTCAATCGCCTCCGGTGTAATGTCACTTTGACCAAAGCCTGTACCACCGGTAGTAATGATTACATTAATCTTACTATTTGCTATCCATCGAGATAGCACCGCCCGCATCTGATAGACATCATCTTTTACGTGTTGATGCTCCAACAAGCAATGGGAAGACCTTATAGAATTTCGCAAGTACTTGCCCGAATCATCATTAGCCAAGCGCTTACTATTTGATAGGGTTAAAACTGCAACCTTAAAATAACTTTTACTAGGCGACATAGCTAAGCACCCAATTTGAGAGGTAGATGAGAACTTAAATAAGCTGCATTATTCAGATGAAAGTCTCTTATTGAAATAATAAGATGAGCTGCTCTGCGGTGATTATAATGGTTAGTTGCAAAACCCCATTGATTGCAGGCTAATTTACTTAGATCTTCAACTAAATCTTCTTGATCGTTAGCCGCCAGAGCCCAGTTGTATATGACCGGCATATAATACTCATAGGGTTTTTCTGTGTCGGATTCAGCTAAATCTAAAGGGTCCCATTGATTAGTAACCACATCACTAATAGAGCGATAAAGCGTATTGCTGTTTATGTAGGTATCCTTACCCATAGTAAATTCCATCTCCTTATTAACCCTAGGGCTTTTAAATCAGCCCGTAAAAACCAACAGGCTTAATTAAAAACTAGACTATATTGCTTCTGCTGGCAAACCTGTAGTGGTTAAATATGGCAATAAATTTACGATTAAATAAAAAGATATCTATTAAGTTTAAGGCCGTTAAGCGCATATAAAATACACATTTGCAGGTTGCATTTTATTTGCTCGTAAACCTTATGATGTAAAAGCAAGCTCTTACTATGGAGCACTCGTAGACAGTTCATCCCAGGTTGAAGAAAATACATTCTCACCATTAACATAGAAAATAGATTCTCCATGGAAGAATGAACGCTGACGATCACTGTTCCACCAGCCGCGAGTTTGACCTGACATGAAACCTACATTATCTAGGGTGGCCGATGCCGCTTGATCCTTGTTTTGAATTTTAAACAAATGCAGTTGATTTTCATTCACATAGCCCTGATCTGCTGATGAATAAGACATGGACACAGGAACTGAGAAACGGTCGGTGCTTTGATCAACTTGCTGGTACTGGAAAGCATTACGATTAAATTGAGCCGGTGAATGACTCCAACTATTTTCAAGCCCTTCGCCAATGATAATTTCTTCGATGGAATAGGGTTGAACGGACGGGGAAACGTTAAATAATTCTAACTTCACCTTACCTTCAATTTGACCTAATCCCAATAGTAGATTGTCGTTAACAGGATGCAAGAAATCAGAAAAACCTGGGACTTCAAGCACGCCTACTACCTCAGGTGCCTGATGGTTGCTTAGGTCTATAACATAGAGCGGGTCAATGGTTTCAAATGTGACTAAATAGAGTTTACTGCCAAAAAATCTCACCCCGTAAAGCGCTTCGTTAGGCTTTCCAATTTCATCAGGGCTAGCACTGTTAGGCAGCACAGATACCTGTTCCAGACTATAAGAATCCGGTGACTGCTGAAGCACTGTTAATCGGTGGTCTCGAGCATCTTCGTTATCGCCAGTCCATTCACTTGTGACTACACGAACGTAGCCATCGTATTCATTGATTCTGAAATCAAGCTGGCCACGACCCGTTAGATGCCCCTGCACCTCACCTGAGCCTGTGTAGGCAAGATCGGTATCTAGATCAAATTTATGAATAAAACTTTTAGAATTATCGCCCCAGCCCTCTTGCTGAATAAAATAAATCGCCTCTTGACTCACATACACACCATTAGTTGATTCAAGGTAACAGACAGAATTTTCTATGGTTTGCTCTGCAACATTAACAGCAACTAATAAAGTCATAGTTGGGTAACCATAATCACCTGTGGAACCATCATGATTCTCGTTAATCATTAGGCAATCAGTCGAATTAAGGAAATCGATAGCTTCACTGTTAACAAAGGCTTTTGGAAGCAAATCTTCGCTTGAGAGCTGATCTAGCAACGACTGGTTAGTTTCTGATTGTTCAACTGTTGGATAATCATAATAACCCGGAATACTGGGTGTATGACGTGCAACAAGATAAACAATGTCGCCCTTCTTACGACTGGTAACAAAACCGCCTTCAAGCTCAAACTCCCAAAGTAAATCCGGTTGATGAAGATCAT
>ENA-UZWT01003433-UZWT01003433.1-metagenome-genome-assembly--contig:-Day-1-50m-contig-3433_pt1 | contig 12447 bp, 8 predicted proteins | sample MGYA00260338_ERZ794898 | MGnify/ENA metagenome assembly ERZ794898 | reverse complement strand
TTCCGTTAACGCAGTTGTACCTACCTGAACATTACCGCCGTCAATATTATTTAGTACGCTTCCACCTTGAGAGAAGTCTCCCGAGCTAAAAGTAACAACCCCTGTAAAGCTAGTATGCTTTTTAATTGTACCATAAGTTACTTCAAGAGTGGAGCTGTTTGCTGCAGTTTCTGTACCAAAGTAAGGAAGAATGTAGAAACCATTACCATTTGAAGCATCTTGTGTACGAGGTTCGTTTGTCCACTTGTTAACTGCCGTATTAGCTATATCTAATACTTCGTTTGCTCCTGTTCCTCCGTCAATATCTCCGCTTGTAAATCTATAAGTTTTTTCCGTAGGTTCAGTAGGCGCTCCTGTGCTATCTTTCTCGTAGAACAAATTACCGTGAACGGTACGTAAACCATCAGGACCCGTAGCGCCTTGGTCTGCAGGAGTTATAGTAATGTCTATTTGTCTAGTATGGGCTGTGCCGTCTAAAGCTCGGATATAGATATTTAGAGAGTAAACAGTCACAGATGTTAAAGCAGAGCCACTAAAGGCACCTAAAGTTGCGCCCGCACTCCCCGCGCCCGTTATAGTAGGTTCTGTAAGAGTAGTTCCGCTACTTTTTACTATATCTACAATGTATGTTCCTACATCCGCTGCTACAGGGGCACTACTGCCTTGAGTATTAGATTTTAAAGAAAGCTCTGTAGTTCCATCAAATACACTCAAAACACCCCCACTTCCTGTAAATGTTGGGGTTCCAGAAGTACTAACAGGTACAGTATGCGCCTGATTACTGTAACCAGCGGAAATTGCATTNNAGCGTAAATAACAGGGTTCGACCAAGCTGCATTTTGCGGAGACTCACCATCGTTAGTAAATGTACGAATTGCTGCGTACACAATGTCTCCATCTGCTGAAAGCTCTGGGATACTTAATGACCAGTCTGTGTTTCCGGCCAACGGGTCTGCAAATGTACCAGAAGAAGTACTAATTGTATTGTTATTTTTTCTAAAAATTGTTCTTGTTATTCCCTGTTGAGGCGTCAAAGTACTATCTATGGAGAGATAAGAAGCTGTTTGATATCCTGCATTTGTTTCTTTATATACCGAGGCTATTATAGAGTCATTAATAAAATCAAAATGGTAGTTATTTGTAGATATAGAGGCTCCAGAAGAAGCACTAAATACTCTATCTAAGTATATAATTGTGTTACTTTCTATACTTGCTACTCTTGCGGCTGCAGAGCCGACTACTATTAAAGCTCCTACCTGTAATTCTGTTGTGAACAAAGTGCCATTACCCACAAGCTTAGTATCATCGGTAGAAGATACCGTACCTGTAAGGGTGGATAGTCCTGTAGTTTCGCTGCCATTACCTGCATCAAACCAGTATGCTATTCCGTGGGAAGCATCCTTTTTATACTTTAGCAACTTAAGCATATTTGAACTAGCGCTTGATTGCATTACAATATAGTGATGAGCGGACACAAACTCTCCATCTTCTGTTTGCTGTGTCCAAGTAATCGTGCTTAACCCGCTAACATCAAGCTGGTATGTATTGCTCGCGCTGCTCACATTCTTTAAAACTACTGAGCCCGTTTGAGGAGCTTTAAAGCCATATATATTACTCTTGAAGCTAAACTGCCCTCCCGTAGAAATAATAGTAGGGCTACTAGAAAGACCTCCGACTGCAAAACCTAAAGGAAATCTATTTAAATTGTCTTCAAACCTATTCGTAGCTGAAACTCTAACTGTTTTAGGGCTAGACTTATTTTCCAAAATATTAATAGTTCGGACAGATAGGTCATAATCTCCTTCCGGTACATCATCGAAAGTAAATAACGTAGTATTTTTATCTACTTCCAAGGGGCTTTCGTAGTTTGGAAAGTTATGTTCTATAAGGAAGCCGTGTAAAAACTCATAGTCAGTATCTACTGTTATAGTTTCGGTAGTTCCATCTTCTTTAGTAACTGTTTTTGTCTCTCCAACAGGAGGAGTCCAAGAACAGGTTATTTGATCCCCTGAACCTCCTGAGTCTCTAAGAGTAGGGGAGCTTTCCAAAGAAAGTACAGGCGGTACAATATCAGTAGACGTTACGACAGGGGCCAAAGATTCCGCTATATAAGTATTAAAATCCTCTGAAATTGCAGTATATTTTTCATTATAGTGCTCAACTGCTGTAATTTCATACTCATTCTTTGAACTTTGTGCAATTCCTACTATTTTATAGGCTTTTGCAGATCCTTGAACATCTAATCCGTTCTTTGTTTCTGTAAGGACCCACATTGTTTCATCCCCAGGAACCTCAGAAAAAGCTGAAGTAACTTCAAGACTTGTAACAGTGCTTCCTATTAGTGAGGAATCAACGTTTTTTGTTTCTGTTCTTATATTGTCTTTCCAAGAAACAAGTACAGGGTTTCCAGAGTCGTCTTCCGTATTATAAGACTCTTCTTCGGTGTCAATAAAAGGTAACAAATCTCCCGTGCTATAAGTAGTTCCGGAGATTACTGCATCTGTTTCTTGAATTAAGAATGCTGCAGGCTCAATTATAATCACACTTAAAGTATAGGTAGAACCTGTTAATAAGCTAACAGAGGAATCTAAAGGTATTACTGTTGTGGTTCTGGTACCCGTACTACTTATTCTACCTCCGTATCTGACATTATACCTGTCAGAGTCTTGTACATTAATAACATCTCCGGGAGTAACATAAGTTCCATTAATTCCTGTAGAAAAACTTATAATTTCTTTTTGGTTTGCGGCTGTCCATAGCTTCCACTTACCATACCGTAGAGCTTGAGCTTCAGAAGTACAACCAAAAGCCATCGCATCTTCTGTAATTATTTTTTGAGTTTCTGCTATATTTCTTTTATCTTCTATGAGAAGGGGCTCTAACTCGTAATTGTTAGCGGGATTATTCCACTGTACTATTACTTGATTAGACCTAGTTTTTGATCCTGTAGTCTCATACTCAAACTTACCATCTATAACATTTGCTTTTGTGAAAGTATATACAGGATTGCTAGGAGCATCTATAGTAGTAAAAATCTTACCATCAAGAAAGTACATTAATCCCAAGAAATTTGTAGCTAAATCTTTCAAAACTTTATAAGAGTCAGCAGCTTTTGTTAGGTAGGTGTTTAGGGTATATCTAGGCTCTTTTGTATTCTGCCCTGTACCGTCATCTACTAGCTCGTCACAATACCTACCCACTCTATACAAGGCAAATTTATCTAGCTCTGAGTCCTGTACAAAGTCTCCTAAGCCGTACCTATTATTAGTAATAATGTCATAAAAAATCCAAGCGGGATTATTAGAGTATACCAGCATATCTCTAAATTGGCCATCCCAGTCTTGGTTACTAGTTGTAATTGCTCCGGTGCTAGGGTCTCTTTTATAGCAGGCTACGCCGTCTGCCGCTTCGTCCCTTGTAACATAGTTAGAAGGAACCTTTATGAGTTTACCTTTTAAATGATAGGTTCTTTGGGGAGTTGATTGATATTGCTTACTATCGAAAGTAACTCTTGCTAATGCCGTATAGGGGTGGCTTAGTTTTTCTGTTAGGATCGAGGTTGTTCCTGACAGTGTCGCCGCAGTTATATTTGTCCAATCACTCTTTGCAGTTACACCCGGCGCTTTATAGCCTGGGTTATTGTGAGAGTCAAGCCGTGAAATTCTTACACGAAAATCCGAAAAAGGTCTAAACCTTTCTAAATCAATTATATGTTCAAAAGTAACAGCATTTGTGTATTGACCCGTGTGCAAAAGGTTATTTCGTATTGTTTGATAAGATCCAAAAGCACTCTCCCCTTCTTCTTTAAGAGCAATTTCTACGTTATACCGTATATAAGTAGTCTTATCATTACCTTTCCCACTAACTGCCTTAAAACCTCCAGGATAAGTTATACGAAACTTAAATCTGTCGACTTCTTCTAGTTGTGCTGAAGATAGTCCCGCGTTGCCGCTACCCAATAAAACTTTTGGTGTACCTTGTTCAAGAGATTCACTAAGAGGATTCGGAGTAATTGCAGTATATCCCAGTCCTCCAATAGGAGTTTGATTCAGTGTTCCGGGCCTAAAATCAACCAGAGCACCTACAACTCTTTGAGCAGCCCTAGATTGGCTAACATTGCTTGTTAAGTTTATTACTCCATACTTATCAAAAGCGTAAGCGCCTGTAGTACCTGCCCAATTCTCTGAAAGAGTGATAGTTGTACCGTTTACGGACGATACTTCTACAATTTTATCCAGATCTAATGTATAATCTCCATCGCTTAGTCTGTAGTCTACAGTTGACCCATATGTGCCAGTTTTCCAGCGTACTGAAGTTGAACTATGTCTTTGAGCAAGAAAGCCCTCAATAGGAAGACCGTCCGGAGTATCAGGACCTCCAGTAGCTTGTCGCAGTCTTGCAGGAATAATTTGGGTAGGAGTATGTCTTTTTGCCCCGGTCGTTATCATATCCGTTGTGAAAAAAGAAGAAGAAGTATTTAGTCTTTGCCCCCCTCTAATATTGCCGAAAGACGCTGTAACAGTACTAGACGCAAAACCTTTTCTAATAACAAGGCTAGTTGGACCTGCCGCAGGGTTCAGAGTAATAGGGTTTAGCTCTATCGTATTAGTTATAGTAGCAGTGGATGATCCGTTTGTTAAGTTTATAACAGCGGAACCTGCTACAAAAGATCTATTTGATGCGCTAGGCTCAATGATTCTGTCATTGTTCAAAAATACAGAAGAGACCCCCTCTACAAGACCTTGTATAGGCCCTTCGGATATTACATCCGTTACTTGTATAGTTTGTCGATCTTTTTTACTTGTAGATATGGGTGTGCTTATACCTGTTGAGCTGCCGTTAAACCCCATTCCATTTCCTATTCGTAGTGCCATTTAAAAATTCTCCTTACCTGTGTTGAGTTTGCCTGCGCCCTGCACCATTGGAAGAGGTACTGTTATTGCTGACAGTGGTATGGCTACCTGCGCCATCTATGATTGTGCCTGTGTAACCTGATGAACCATTTAAAACATCTAAACTAATTGGTCTTCCTGGAACCCTTAACTCTCCGTAAAGGATTGGAATTGGATCACCTGATTTAATATTTTGAGAGCCTCCATTAAAGGAGTAGTTTTCTGGAGAATCGGTATCAACAGAAGGATCCGGAGCCATGATCTGATTAACTCCTGTCATAGCTAAGTTGACAGCAAGCATAGCTACAGCTTTACCGCCCATTGTAGCAAAACCTGCTATCATCGCCTCTCCAAAAGTCAATTGGGCTCCTGGCAATAGCCCGCCGGCACCTCCTATAGCTGCAGCCCCGATCATAGGTAACACTACAAAAGCTAAAAATACTGCTGCAAGTATCTTTCCTAGACCTGACTTAGACCCTGCAGGTACTATTGCAATAGTAACATCTCCTTCCTCTAATGGGACTAAAAGATCTTCATCCACTATTTTTTTGTTTTGATATTCTACTGTGAAGCCTATATCGTTTTTATCGCACTCAACAAGATAGTTTTTAAATTCTGGTCTATTCGCATTAATACACTTAATAATTTCTTGAGTAGTATCTGCGTGCATACGAAACTTAGAACCAAACTTTTCAGCTAACTCTCCTTGCAAATATATATTACGCATCATAGCGATATACTCCTGTTATGTACTTTTTCCAAAATGGATATAAATTCTCTCGACATGATAACCGGTTCTCTGCATGATGATAAAATATATCATCTCCTAAATAAACTCCGCAGTGATTTCCTACGGAGGCTTGTATTGTGAAAATAATAAGGTCTCCTTCTTGCATAGGTCCCTCTATTCTTTTAAAGTTCCATGTACCTATATATTCGTCAGTAAAATAATCTAAACCTTTTTCCCACCAGTCATCTTCGAAAAGAGGCCTGTGTGGAATATTTAAACCTTTTTGTACATAATAATCTCTTGCAGCCTCAAAACAGTCATTATAGCCAAACTCATATTCCCTACCGTAAAGAGGTTTGTTTACTTTTTCAGGCTTTTGAATATGTAGCTCCATCTCAGGGTAGCTAAAAATATAGTAAATTAAACCTGTTGCATTACAATACTTTATATCTGCTTCACTAGGTTTGCAATCTGCGTCTGGGTGACTGTGAACCGTAGCAACTATATCTGCTTTTTGTGAAATTGCAATAAATTCTCTTGAATCAATTATAAAGTCTTCTTCGTTTTCTGCAACATTTGTACAAGGATACCATTTTAATACTCCTTTTACTACTGCTAATACTCCGCAACCTTCTCGTGGGTAGTTATTTTCAAAGTGTTTTTGATATTCATCTAAAAACTCTAACACTTAGAATCGTTTCGTTCCGGGGAACGCTCCAAAAGGTAATGTTGAGCTTGAGTTTTTACGTGAAGAAGGTGCAGAAGCATTATTATTATCAACCATTGTTGCTTGAAATCTACACTTACAAGACTGTAAGGTTTTTCCGCATAAGTCAGCGCGAACCCAATAACTAGAATTAACAGCTGGAGCGTGTGCAGCACCGCTATAGGAAGCAGCTATTGCTTTCCATACGGTACTTAATGCTTTTCCGTTGGACAAAGTTACCTGATGCTTAACATAAGAATCTACAGGGTAGGTGGCACTAGAGCTGTATACTGTATATGCAAAAACTCTTTTCCAATGTCCTGTGCCATCGGTAGGGTCTTTGCTGTTATTTCCTGTGTGTGCTACTTCACATCTGTAGTACTTAGAAAGATGGACTACATAGCTATTTACGGTATAGACTGTTCCGTGCGACCAAGTTGTAGAGTTACTTCCTGCTGTTAGCCACGAAGAAGATACTATAGGCGAATCATTTTCATCAAAAAATATTTCATGAGTAACTTCATTGTCAGAGGCGTCTAAAGTTTTTACAGTACTGCTAGGGCTCCAAACGCATCCCCCGTTATCAAATAAGTTATATCCTTGATACATCCAGCTACAATATTTTCCTACTACTTTTCTTCTTGGAAGCTGTACTCCCTCAAGATCGTAAATTACCGCTAACTCAAAAGTTACGGCCAGATTTGTTTCTCTAGAAACTCTGTCTATACGGTAGGAAACTGAAGGCATTTCAATAGGAGGATTAGACTGGTCAGGGCTTTGTCCGACTAAATATTTTTCTAAGGTTTGTCTTCTTATTAAAGTGGCGCCTACTAGTTTGTCATAATTAGTTATTCCTAGTTCTGTTTTTAAATCATTTGTTACGTTTGCTATAGAAAGTGTGGGCCTGTTAGGTGCTCCCGAAGAAGACATCTCTACTCCGTCAAGTATCATAGGTATTGCATTATAAGTTCTTACTGTAAAGGGGCTTACTTTATCTCTAAACTGTATATCTGTTAGATCTGACCCTAAACCTGAATGAAAGTAAAACGTACCGCTAACCGTTGTTAACTCAAATAAGTCTAAAACAGAACTGTCTACTTCCTGGCCTTGTAAATCTGTTGCTATTAAATTACTCATGCTTCATAAACTCTTCTTAGGTTCACACTTAAAGTGTAAAAATTATCATATAAGTAAGTAGTAGCATATGAATCACACACTACTTTTATTGTTCTTTCATTACCACTAGCATTGGAATCAGGTATAGTAAAATTAAACTTAGAAACACCTTTTTTAGCGTCCAAAAAAGCCGTTACATCATCTACGAAGTCATTTTCACGATTTGCAAAAGTTAAAGAAAAAGTTTCTTCAATACTATTTATTCCATCTGCAACTCGTTGCTCATAACCATCTCCGAACTTAGAAGTTAAAACTTTTGGTTTTGCGTCTCTCGACATTGATTTGTCGGGAGTTGCCACCTGTGTTCCTGTGTAAATAAAACCTGTTGCCATTATGATGCTCCGTACGGATTAAGTATTCCGCCTGATCGTTTTTGATTTTGTAACTCATCCTGTACTGCTGCAGCCACCGCCTTTCCGAGCTTCTCAGAATCCATTCCACTAGACTGAGATGTTCTAGTGCTGCCGTCTGTGGACACATTTACAGTAACATTATTCTGTGTATTTCCGCCTTGTTTCATTTCTACAGGTATTGACTTACCGTTGGGTAAAGGTACTACTGCTTCCGTACCGTGTAGCATGGCTAAATGACCTTGATTAGGTCCGGACGCAATTCCTCCAGTAGAGTAACCTTCTATCTTTTTGCCACCCTTAATAATTCCTCCTCCGTCAAAAGAAAGACCAAACATACTCTTAATCATTTGCATCATCATCATTTCAGCAATCATTTTTGCTATGTTTGCTAGGATTGATTTTGCCATATCCGCAAAAGCTTGTTTAGCTGATTTTGCACCCGTTGCCAGGGCAGTAAACGCATCCGTCATTCCACTAGAAAAGCTTTCCGCTATCCCATTTGTAAGTACTGCCATATCAGAAAGATCATTCTTTCTATCCGCAAGTGCCAAAATATTTTCTTTAACATCAGCAATTTTAGAGCCTGCTTCGTCAGTTGCAAGAAGCTCTGCTAGACCTCTAAGTCCTGTGCTAGCTGTCTCGCCTTCACCTTCGACACCTATTTTTGCTCTTGCCGTACTTACTTTGTCTGCCAGGGATGTTGCTCTGTCTGCATTACCTGCCTTTATAACGTCAGGGTTCAGAGCCATCATCCTTAGCTCTTGCTCAGTTTGTTGCATTTTTGCATCAAGAAGATCGTATTCCATATTGATCATTTGTATCTTCATGTCTCGTTCAGCTTCTATCTGCTTAATTTTTGCAGCTTCTAAGGTCTTAGCCTGCTGAAGATCTTTATTTGCATCAAACTTATCTTGAAATAAGAAAGAAAAAGCACTAGAGTTTTTGAAGTTTCGTTTTTCCTGAGTAAGTTCTCGAGCCGCATTTTTCTCTTCTAAAGCGTTTCTTTGCTTCGCTAGTTCTAGTCTCTTATTATCAAAATCTAGTAATTGCTTAGAGATACCTAGTAGTTTTGTATCTTGACCTATCTCTAAAAGCTTCTGCCTTATTTCTTTTTCTTTGTCTGTTTGGGCTGCTATCTGTGTGGCTAGAGTTAGTTTAATACCTAAAGCTGCTGCTTGTTTTTTTAGGGTTTCCAACTCTTTCTGTTGCGCTGGAGTTGCTGCCTCTGCAACAGTTTGTCCTTCCTTTGCATTTTTTAGGATAACTTTTTCAAGTGTTGCAATTTCTGCTTTTTTATTTTTCTCAAGCTGTAAAGCTTGACCTCTCTTGGCGGTTGTCAATTCTACTTTCTTATCTACAGATGTCTGTATTAGTCCGGCTTTTGCTACTGCATTGGCCGCGTCCATACTCTCCATCTTTCTTACGTGAGCAGCTTTGTTTATTTCCTTCATAAAAGCGTGCTCTTTCTCGAGCAACTCTACACGCTCTTTTTGCGTATCGGTAAGGCCTCCTGCCTCTGTTTGTTTTGCGTAAGTATCCAGTTCTGAATTAATATCTTTCATAGCTTGTTCTGCTTGATTTAATTTAACAAAACTATTTGCAAATGTTGTAATCCCTTTATCACTTGTTTCTATTTGTTTAGGTATCTCGGCCATACGAGCCCCAAGCTCAGCAGCTTTAGACGCAGCGGCCGAGAGAGCTACAGGATCAACATTTGGATCTTGTAATGCTGCTGTATAATCCTCGAAAGCTTTGAAAGAAATTCCGCTTTGGTCTTGCAACAGCTTCATTCCATCAATCTGTCGCTGTATAAACGCAGTAGCCTCGGTTTCTTCGCTAGTTTTTCTCCCTAGCTTTCTATTTGCTAAACGCCTGTTTCTAGCATTTCCTCCTACTTCGAACGCTCCTACATCTTGACGCTTCATTCCTTTTCGAGCGAGTTCAACTGTTTTTTGTAAATCCTGTCCTACACCTACTGAACTAATTTGCTTTCCTATTGCGGCCCCTAAGTTCATTAAGGAGCTAGAGCTGCTGTCTTTTGTGAGCTCCTTCTGAATAGCTACAAAATGTTCCATCTCTCCGTTGAGATCTTTTATTCTACCTTGTAATCTTTCGGCAGCTTTTTCATCGTCGCTCAACTTTTTCTCAAAACCAAAAGCGTCTTTAAGCATCATAATAACAGTAACAGCCATACCTACCCAGCCAAAAATACCGATTAATTTACTAAACCCAGCTATAGCTTTTGAGCCTATGGCCTGAATTCCACCACTCAATTTTAAGTAGTGCATTTTTATTTTTGAAGTTTGCGCCTTAGTTTTAAGTACGCTTTTATCTCCTGCTAAGCCTATTTGAGTGTAGGCATTCTGCATATCTTTAACAATGGAAACAGCAACACCTTTATAGATTCCTTTTGTTATTACACCATTTTTTTGGTGCTTAGTTGCAGCCATCGTTGCTCTTTTTAGAGTAGCTTGTCCTGCCCCCGTTAAGCTTTCTACTCCTCCAGCTTGGACTTGTTGTAGTAGTTTTGAACCTCCGGGTGCTCCTGTTTTTGCAGCAGCCAATGCGTTTTGATTTAAAGCGGCTGTCTGTGCCTTTATATCAACAGTAGCGGCTTGTATTTGTTTTTGTACCTCTAAAAAAGCTTTTCTTTGAACTAGGCTCGAGGCTTTTGAACGAGCAGCAATATCATCTAGGTTGAAGCCCATGGCTCTTAAAGGGCCGGATATTAATAACGCAAAAGAGGCACCTGCTAATACCGGCATATCTGTCAGTACTTTTGCAAGAGCATTAGCAACAGGGACTAAACCTGCTTGAATCTTCATTACTACTTCATCGAGTGCAACGGTTAACTGATTAAACTGGTTGGCTGCGCCACCTCCAGTAATCTCTAGAATTTTACTGTACTTCTCTTCGGTCTGAGAAAGTACTTCATTTGCTACTGCCTGGGATCTCTCGAAAGCGGTTAAATCATCTGCACTTTTATTTATAGCGGCTCCATAATCTTCCGTAGCTTTTTTCAGTCTTAAAACAATACCTAATTCATCAAGAAGTTCGGGTTCTGCTTTTGTCACACCTTTTACTAATCTGTTAAATGAGTCGGTTACATCTCTACCCAAAATAGCAGATACATCTTTGGCGGCTTTACCAAGTCTACCTAGTTGATCGGGGTTTAACCCAGAAGCTATACCAATAGCTGCTGCTTGCGAAGCATCTCTAAAAGATATTTGTGCGTCGGTTGCCTGCATAATATCGTGGGCTAGTACTTTCATTGCTGTACCCGTAGCGGCAGCATAAGCTTTTTGACCTGCTTGAAGTACCTGTAAATCTCCTGCGCGTTTAAAGAAGCCAAAAGCTGCGGATAATGCGAACATTTGAGCAGCAAAAGTTGCATAGGCGGCAACAAGACCTCCTGTGCCTTGTGCCATTTTTGAAAAGTTCTTAGTAGCATTAGAAGAAGCCTGAGCAGCTCCTTTAAGATTACGATCGGCATTACGTGCGCCATTGCCTAGGTCGTCCATACCTTTGGAGGCTTTTTTTGCCTCAAGTCCTACTTTTTTAGTAGTACCCTTGTCGTCAACTTTTACATCAATTTCAACTTTATTCTTCGCCATTAGCCTTTCACATTATGGGTGAAATTCTTTCCACCGCTCGCAGATTTACGCTCTTCTGCCTTTCGTCTCTTATCTGCTTTTTCTGATCTATAGTTGACTATAATTCCTTCCCAGAGCTTCATAATATAAACAATTGTTTTAGGCTCTTGTACTGTATAGAGTTTAAATAGAAACTCTAGGTTTCCCCAATTCTTACCCATATAAGTACCGGACATACCATCCCAATTATCTTCAAGAAATCCAAATATAAAAAATGCCACTTGGACCTCAGCGGGAAAATCTGAAGTCTCGAGCGGCATCTTATCGGGGTCTGGCTCTTCTCCTAATTGCTCACAGATAGATAAATACTTATCCAAGTCAATTTGGTCTTGTTGTTTTACATACTTTTCAAGCAGACCTCTTATTTCGTCTACTTGTTCCCAGTAAAATTTTCTAAGTCACTTACGGTTTCGGTTACCCAAGTATCGAAATCTCCTGAGTTTCTCATAAGTAATTCTGAATTCTCTTGAGTATGTACTAACACATCGTCTGAATCAAGTGCCGAGACATCTACCAATAGAAGCTCTTCTAGGTAACGATACTTCAGGCCTGACCATCCTTTGATTACTGCCTTACAATACTCTACGAGGAATCTTTCTTCGTCTAGCTCTTCTTCCGGTTGACGAGTTTTTTTGTTGAACTTTGTAGTAACACATTTTTTACGTAGTTTTACTAGCTCTTCTCTGGCTAAATAACATAAATCTACTGTCATGCCTTTGTAGCCCGGGAAGTCAATTGTTACAGTTTTACTAGGAGTCATAAGACTCGCTAATGAAATTGGGTTATCGCTCATTTTTTATCCTTTAATATAAAGTTGTTTAATGAAAAAAGGGGTGAAAATCACCCCTTCTTCCGATTTTCTATTTCATAGTATAGTCGAAATGACCTCCTATGTCAAGAATTATTTTTACGCACCTACATACTTGATGGTAAGTTC
>ENA-UZWT01001118-UZWT01001118.1-metagenome-genome-assembly--contig:-Day-1-50m-contig-1118_pt1 | contig 12496 bp, 4 predicted proteins | sample MGYA00260338_ERZ794898 | MGnify/ENA metagenome assembly ERZ794898 | reverse complement strand
AATGGAGACCATTACTTTGATTTAGTAAGGTCATTTGCTGGAACTGGTAGGGCTGACTTCAGAATTATGAATGACACTGCTGTTCATATGCTGGTAGATAAATCCGGCAACGTTGGTATCGGAACAGATGCACCAAGCCATCAACTTGTGATTGGTGCAAATAGTACACAAACTTTAAAATCAACAGTAGCTATTACTGACATGACCAATGGAGCTTCTTTATCCCTAAGAGGTCAAGCACCAACTATATTCTTTGATTCTACATCAGCAGGAATACCTACAATATTAATGGACGGAAGAGGTATAGAATTTAAAGATGGCACATTAGATAGCCAAGGGAATGTTGATGTAAAAATAGACTCATCAGGAAATGTTGGTATTGGTACAACTTCACCTGAAAGAAAATTACATATTGATGGTTCAAGTGGATTATTAATTAACGATAGCGATACTAATTCAGCGACTAAAACATCATTTATTCCTATTAATAACGGAGGTAATTCACAATTAAAGGTTAAAGGCGCAAACTATATTCACAGTGTAGTATATCAAACAAGTTGGAACGATTTTGAATATGCAAGTTTAGTTTCAAGTTATAATACAAGTGATTCAATATTTGATTTAAAGAAATCAGCATCAGACGGTACTACTGCTGCAACAACAAGAATATCTACAGGTACTTCATATTTTAATAGTAATGTTGGTATAGGCACTACTTCGCCAAGTAATCTATTACATATACATGCCACTGGAAACGGTTCTTCTGCACTTATAATCGAGGATGATGCTAGAAGATTAGAAATGGGTAGAGATATGATTCAGGCGAAAAACGCTAATGGCGTTGGAATCGAAAATCTCTATATTCAACCAGCAGGTGTAACATCATTTGCATCTAATTCAGGTAATGTTGCGATAGGTAATACAGGCACTCTTAATGGTGCGAAACTATATGTTAAAAACGGCTCTTCTGGCCAAACATATAGTAATATATCAGGTATTTTAATAGATGTTAATGGTACATCAAATTCTTATTACGGTTTAAGAGTTGGTTCAAGTTCCGGTCATAATCATTTAGCAGTAACGAATGCTGGTAATGTTGGTATTGGTACTTCTTCAGTAGACGCTAAACTAAAAGTAAATCAAGATGCAGTAGCAACAAGCTTAAAAGTTATGGGCGGAAATTCAGGGTCTAATATTGCTGAGTTTGTAAGAGACGTTGGAGGAACAGGCACTGTATCGATAAGTGGATATAGTAGTAATCCCCAAATGCATTTTGCTTCTTCAGGTAATACTTTTGCTGTAGGTGTTAGGAGTAATAGTTTTAATATCGCGGACCATTCTTATATCGATGGAACTAATATAAGACTTGCTATTGATAATACAGGCAGAGTTGGTATTGGAGTAGACGAGCCTTTAGCAAAACTTCAAGTAGAAGAATACGGGATTGATACAACAACTTCATCTACTACAGCAACAACTCAAGTAGCGATTCACACATTCCCGATTGCTAACTTTAGAAGTGCTAGGTTTACAATTCAGATTACTAATACTACAGATAGTACTTATCACTCAACAGAGATATTAGCAATTCATGATGGTACTACAGCAAACATTACAGAGTTTGGAGAAGTTCATACTGGATCTTCTGTTGAAGCTACATTTGATGCAGATATCAGTGGCGGTAACTTTAGATTACTGGCTACTCCAACATCTACAAATAGTATGGCATTTAAAGTAGTATGTCATAGTTTAACAGTATAAAATGTATAAATAGTATTATACAATAACCGTGGACAGTGAAACGGAGAACACATGGCAACAGATCATAACTTTCGAATAAAGAACGGCCTAGAAGTAGGCGGTCAATTAATAGTCAATTCATCAGGGCAACTTGTCGTTGCTGACGTTACTAGTAACCTAGACTTTGCAGATAATATTAAGGCGAGGTTTGGTGATGATAATGACTTACAGATTTATCATGATGGTAGTAGTGATGTAATAAAAAATACTACTGGCAATCAAATATACATGCAAAGCACTGGATTTAACATATCAAATTCATCAGGACTAAAACACATTTATGCAAACAATGATTATGGAGTTACTCTTTTTTACCAAAATAATGGAAAACTAGAAACGGTCTCAACAGGCATTGATGTAACAGGTAGAATCGATTTAGATGATTCAAATACCCAACTATCTTCAGGTAGTGGAAACTCATTAAGAATCCAGACCAATCATGGCCAGTTAGAAGTAGGGCCTCAGAATACTAGTTGGTCACATATTCAAACAGATAGACCTAGATTTTATTTTAATAAAGGCCTTACAGTTGATACTGGCCTTATTGGTTCTTATGATGAAGATTTACAAATTCAAAGAGCAGGTACTACTAAACTAACAGTTACCACAACAGGTGTAGATATTGTTGGTGATTTAAGTATTACCGGTGATTTAAATACAGTTAATACAACCACACTTGACGTTTCAGATAAATTAATTACTGCCGGTGTTGGTGGTACTGCTGCTACAAATAGCGGTGGTGGTTTTAAAATATCTGGAGCCAATGCAGAGTTTCTTTGGGATAATACAAACACCCAAATGACTCTTAATAAAGATTTTAAATTTACAGATGAACAAAAACTAAAATTTGGTAATAGCTGGTTTAGAAATAGCGGTGACGATTATCATGTTCATTTTTATTCTGCAAATGGATTAATTCCTCATAGTACAACTACTGCTAATAATTCTCCATTAGGTACATCAACTTTTAGATGGGAATCTGTTTATGCTGGTGTTGGTGACTATTCTTCGTATGTTCAAATTGGTACAGATTCTGGTGCTGCATTTAATGGTGATTCAAGTTTAAGAATACAAAGAGCCGGAAACGCGTATGTCAATATTAAAACTGCTACTTCCGGCGCTGGTGGAGTTTTAGTTGGAGATACAGATGATAACTTTATGGGAGGTATGATTTATTATAATAATACCAATTTCTTAGAGTTACATTCAAATAATGGAGTAGCATTAACATTAGACGACGATAGAGATGCTATTTTCCATAGAAATATTACAACAGGCGGTAATGTATATGTCGGTTCACCTACTACAAATGGTGGTGTAATTAATTTAATACAGGATGCCTCAAATCCTGAAATTAGAATACAAGGTGGAGAAGGTGGTGCAAGTTTATTTAGTATTTATAATACAGCTACTAATCCAGACGTAGAACAATTTTTTATAAACAATACACTCGGCTCTTCTCATTTAGGTAATAAAAGAGGGGCTTTAAAACTTGAAACAAGCTCAGGAGTTGCTTTAACTTTATCAGGAGCTAATGCAACCTTTGCAGGAACTATCGACGCTAATGCTATAACTTCTGATGGAATATTTACTATAAATGAAGAGCTTTCAGGAGATGCATCGCAATTTGTAATTCATAATACACAAGGCGCTACTTTTAGAATGGGTATTACCGGTAGTGGCTCTAATGAAGCCGCGCATATAAAAACTAATGCTGCCGAAGCACTAGAATTTCATATAGGACAAGCCTCAAACTCAGCTACACCTGATATTACATTTTTAGCAGATGGTGGTGGTATTGCAATACAAGGTTCAACATTTGTTGATTCTTCTCGTAATCTAACCAATATAGGAACTATCTCTAGTGGAAAAATAACAAGTACAGAATTAACAATTACAGGTGGTACTGATAGCGAAGACATATATATCAACAACACATCACCAACACTAGGATTTACAGATTCAAATTCATTTTCTGACTCTAATGATGTTTACTTAATTAGAGGCACTTCTACAGGAAAACTGCAATTTCAATTTAAAGATGATAGTGCAGCGACAACAACAGAAACATTTTTAATTGACGAATCAGGTAATACTAATATTGCAGGAACTATCTCTAGTGGTGCTATTACAAGTACCGGAAGTCTTACAGCTACTGGATTAGACATTAATGGCAATGCCGATATAAGTGGTGTACTCACAATGAGTAACTCCACTGTTGGTAATATGCTTGATATGAATAACAATAATATTATTGGTGTTAATAGAATGATATTTGCTGACCCAGGGCCTGAAGAAGGACTTTCGTGGTCAAACATAAAAATATTCGAATCACCTGACGATTTAACTACGAATTCTGCAGGTAATTTACAAGTAACTTATAGCAATACAAGGAAATTAACTGTTAACAATAATGGTATTGATGTAAACGGAACTATCTCTAGTGGTGCTATTACAAGTACCGGGTCTTCATCTTTTGGAAGTATTAGTTTAAGTGGCGGTATTGATTTTAATGGATATAACGCTAATGGCGTCAATCAAATTAATGGTTCGGGTTCAACTGGCTGGTTAGATTTTAATATGGACACTGATAGTGTTTATCCTCAATCAACCACAGATAATCAAACTGTATTAGGTTCTGTTACTCACATGAACTTTGTAGGTGACTCAAACGGAAATGGTACTGGTGGCATATTCTATTGGGGTTATGGTACAGATGGTGCAGATAATGGTACATTTGCTCAAACCATGGCCTTGGATAGAAGCGGTAATTTAACAACTATTGGTTCAGTTAATGCTAACGGTTCTATACTTGGTGGTGGTAATCTTTTTTTACGTTCATATAATAATGACCCTAAGGGTATTTTCTTTAGAGATGGATTCGAATATGGAGATACAAATCAATACAATTTATCTATAACTGTATATGATGATGGTGATGCATCAGCAGATGCAATGAATATTAATGCTTACGACGGTATATACTTTAACGTCCAAAGCGGAGCAACACCGAGTACAGCTTTTAAGATATTAAATTCTGAAGTACGTTCATATAAAAACTCAGTATTTACTGGTAGTAGTTCAGACGGTACAGGAAACGCTTTTGTAATTAACAGAGGAGGAAATTCTCAACAACAGGCGTTTAGAGTTCAGAACACTGGTGAAGTTGTAATATCAAATAATTATTTGTATGCATCATCTAGTGGTACATCTTTCTACTCACAAGGTGATGCAGTATTTAGAGCAAGTATTAGAAATGATAGCAACAGTGGAGCAGACCCTGTAAAAGTATCAGATGCATTAAATGTTACCGGTGATATTCAATCAAATGGTAATGTTATACTTCAATCTTCTGGCCGTAATCTAACCAATATTGGAACTATCGACACAGGTCAAGGTGCTACAGAAGTTCACTTAATGAATCAAAATGTTAGAAGTTCTGATTCTCCAACTTTCCAAGATTTAACAGTACAAGGTAATCTTAGTATTACAGGTGATATTAATTCTTATAATGTCACAGATTTAGATGTTACAGATAAAACAATTACAGTAGGCGCAGGACAAACAGAAGCAAGCTCTGGAGGTTCAGGTTTAATTGTTGATGGTTCGGGTGCTTCATTGTTGTGGGACGAAGCAGATAATTATTGGGCAATGAATAAAAAACTTGCCTTTGATAGTACACCTACTACTACCAACCAAGGCCTCGGTATTGTATGGACAGGTTTTGATAAAGAAGGTACAACAGATTTTTCAGATAGCGCAAGTATTGTTCATACAACAAATACTGGTGGTCATTCTAACTCGGTTCTTTTAATTAGTTCTGCTAATGATTCAGGCGATGGTATTGCATTTTCTACTCATGCTAGTTCTCGCTTAAAACATAATAGTGATAATATTTTTACAGATGGATATCATCCTAATGCTGATAAGTGGACTAGCTCAAGAACATTAACATTAGGTGGAGATTTAAGTGGAAGTGTTTCTTTTGATGGTTCGGCTAACTTTACACTTACAGCAGCAGTTGCAGACGATAGTCACAATCATATAATCTCAAATGTTGATGGTTTACAAAGTGCTTTAGATGGAAAATTAGACACCTCATTTGATCATGCGCAATCGCATAAAACGTGGACAGGAATTAATGCAGCTTCTACACAAGCTAAAAGATACCATATTGCTAGATTATATGGTTGTCCTGCTCATTGGGATGGTAATTGGCAAAATATTGAATTTACAGTTACTGCTGAATCTTATGAATCTGGATATTTAAAATTTAGATTAATGGGAGACTATGGCGGGGCTGGATCTCAGGCGAACATGATCAAGATTTACCTAAAAGAAGTCGATGGTCCAATGGTAGGCAGGTTTAGGTTTGTTTTAGGCACTCCTGTAGATGCAGGTTGGGATCATTCAGGTCAAGACACTTTCTATGTAGATCTTTATGCTGAAGCTTCTCATTATAGCCAATGGAAAATAAATTCAAAAACTTATGGTCATGGATATCAAACCTCTAACCCTTCGAGTGGTGGTGCTACAACAGTATTTTATAGTTCACCAACGGTATCTAATATTTCAGATTTTAATGTATCACACAATGATACGTATACAAGAGGCCATAAGGTATGGAGTCAACTTAACGACGGCTCATCTTCAGGACTAGACGCTGACCTACTAGATGGGCAACACGGTTCTTACTATCGTGCATACGCAAATCTTACTGGTACACCAACGATTCCAACTAATAATAATCAGTTAACAAATGGTGCAGGTTATATCACGGATGGTAACACAAACTGGAATAATACATACGGATTTATAACTTCTTCAGACTCAAGCATTACTAGTAAACTGCCGATTGCTGGTGGAACAATGACTGGTGCTTTGATAGGAACAACAGCTACATTCTTTGCTGATGCTGCAGCAGGAACTAATGCACTTAATATATTAGGGTTAAATAATGGCAGTGGTACAGGTATTACATTCTCAGATAATGGTACTCCAGCCGCTTCTGCATCTGGCCAAAATGGTTATTTAACATATTATCATGGTGATGGTGCATCTTACGGCTCAGGTAATGCATTTATATTGAGTAGTAGTGAAACCACTACAACTATTCTTGCTGATGGTAAGTTAATGTATAAAGAAGGTATCTATAGTAAGCCAGCTACAGGTACAGGACCAGGAACAAGAAAAGATGCTAACTGGGACACTGCATACGGCTGGGGTGACCACGCAAGTGAAGGTTACTTATTAAATACTACAGATAACTTTACTGGCACCCTAAACATTTTGGGTGAAAATAATAGTGCGAAAGAATCTTTTATTAATGTAAAAAGAGGAAATGCAAGTGGTTTATGGTTAAAATTTCAGACAGATGGTACTAGTGCCAATAATGTAAGTCAATTTGTAATAAGAAGAAGTACAGACAGTGTAGATATACTAAATCTAACGGCAACTAATGGTAATATAGCTTTCGTAGGTAGTGTAACCGCAAGTGGTGGTAACTCTGGTAACTGGAACACTGCATACGGCTGGGGTGACCACGCAAGTGAAGGTTACTTAACTGGGGTTCCTAATCACAACGCAAACTTAATTACGTCCGGTACACTAAATACTGCTCGTTTGCCGACCGACATGATACTTACTGCGGCTGCTCCAAGATATAGATTAAACGAAACTGGAGTTACAAACACTCCAAGTTGGTGGATGATATCAGATGGTGGTAACTATAGTATTCGCTTAAATAATACGGGTACTTATCCATTAACAATCGCAACAAATGGTGATAATAATGCCGTAACTCATATAGTTATGGGATATAATACTGATTTTTCTAATGGTATTGATGTTACTGGTTCAGCTACTATTGATTGTGGTACATCCATGGGCCTTAAAATTGATCATGATACTTTTGCAAAAGGTTTAGAGCTTCATCGAGAAGACGCTTCTAATGCGGCTTCTGTAAAGTTTAGCAATAACTCGGGTGAGTCAGGAATACTTTATGCTAGACATTCAGACAAACGACCTATTTGGAGACCTGGCGGTACTTCAGACGATCATCAAATCTTTACAGATAACTATCATCCAAATGCTGATACGTGGACAACCGCTAGAAGTCACACAGTTACTTTAACTGGAGAAGTTACTGGTACTGCTACTCAATCGGTAAATGGATCAGGTGACAAGACATGGTCAATCGCTACTGCTTTGGGAAATACTGCTCTTGATGATCAGTATGCGATTAAACATACTTTTAATCCTGGTAGCTCGGGTGGATCGCGAAGATATGTTAAATTATTTACTCTAGATGATTTTGACGATAGCGTTGTGGGCATACTTTCATCTGCTGGTGACTATGGAGATGCTGATAGAGCCTCATATCAAATTCAAATTGCAACACGAACTGGAATTAGTATGGATGTGTTTCAGCTTGGTGTTGGCGGAGTTGCGGATGATTATCAATTTTATCATAAGCAAGATGCCTCTAGCAACTATGAAATTTGGGTATTAATGGCAGATTATAACCAGCCTAATACTTTTACAACGTTATCAGAATATGGTTCAGTTACTTATAACTTTGACTCTGCAACAACAACTGCACCAACTGGCCTTACTCAAATAACAAAACAAAAAATATTCCACGATGCGTATCATCCTAATGCAGATAAATGGACAACTGCAAGAACAATTACTTTAGGAGGAGATTTAACTGGCAACGTAAGTATTGATGGTAGTGCTAATGTCACTCTTACAGCAGCAGTTGCTGATGACTCACATAACCATACACGCTTTGATGTTGGTGGTATTACTGATTTAAATTCGGTTAGTGGTGCTAGTAATACTAGATTTAGACCTTTTGTAAGTAGTTTCCAAGCTTCTAATAGATCTGGGTCTAATTACAATGGAGGTTTTGAAGTAGGTACTGGTGCGACTAATTACGGATCTCAATTAGTATTTGAGGCTAACGGTGTAGCAACTCAACCTAAATTTAGACATAAAATTAGCGGTACATGGGGCGCATGGCAAAGTATATTTGCTGATGGTTATCATCCAAATGCTGATAAATGGACTACTGCCAGATCACATACAGTTACTTTAACTGGTGATGTTACTGGTACTGCAACACAATCTGTAGACGGAACCGGTAACAAAACATGGTCAATCACTACTGCAGTAGGAAACAATTCACATCAACATAGTAAGTTGTACGAAGATGGAACTATAGATTTTGGTGCTTCTTACGTTCAATGGACAGATCAAGATGGAACAGGCGGTAGTGGGTTAGATGGAGCTGCTCCAAGAAATCCTGCAGACGGTTGGTATCACAATTTAATTTTTAATCACTCTAATAATAATGGTTATTATTCTCAAATTGCAACTGGGTTAAATACAAGTGATATATACTTTACAAGAGTTCAAAATGGGTCTGCTCAGTCTTGGCAAAGAATTTTTGCTGATGATTACCATCCAAATGCAGATAAATGGACTACTGATAAAGCATTTCTTATTAATTTAACTGGCTCTGTCACTGGTAATGCAACTGTTAACGTTGATGGTAGTACAAATGAAACTTGGACAATTGATACTACTTTAGCTGGTGGAGATTTTGGATCTAATAATATTGCTACAAGTGGATATATAGAAACAAATGGATATTACCATGATGGCGATGGCAATACCGGAATGGTCTTTCCAAATGCTGATGAAATCGATATCCTGGCTGGTGGCACAACTATGATGAGGATGCGTCAAGTTGATACTAATACAGATTATATTTCAATGTTTGGATCTAGTAATTCTGGTGAATTCTTATTTTATGACAATGGTAATTTCCATGCTGATGCTAACATTACAGCATATTCAAGTAATACATCTTCTGATATTAGGCTAAAAGAAAATGTTAGGCCTTTAGAAAATTGTTTAGATAAAGTACTGGGGTTAGATGGCGTAATATTTGATTGGAAAAAAGAATCTAGAGGTAAAGATCAAGTTGGCTTTATAGCTCAACAAGTTGAAGAGCATGCTCCAGAATTATTAGGTGTTGCTGAAGATAAAGACATTGGAGAGGTTAAAACTATTAATTATGATGGAGCTATTCCAATGTTAGTAGAAGCTCTGAAAGAGCAACAAGATATTATAAATAGATTAGAGAGTCGTATAAAAGACTTAGAAGACAAAGGATAAACACAATGGCAAAACCAAATAGTAGAAGCACATTAATTGACTATTGCATGAGATCGTTAGGAGCGCCTGTAGTAGAAATTAACGTTGACGAAGATCAAGTCGAAGATAGAATTGATGAAGCATTACAGTTTTATCAGCACTATCACGCTGATGCTATTGAAAAGGTTTTTTTAAAGCATCAAATAACAGCCGATGATATTACTAATGGGTATATAAGCATTCCTGATTTAGTTACTGACGTAGTAAAAATATTTCCACTAAGAGATAGTATTTCTGGTGATTCAATGTTTGATGCTCAATATCAAATGCATTTAAACGATATATATTCAATGGGATATTTAGGATCATTAGTAGAATATTCTATGGCTAAGCAATGGCTAGCTTTATTAGATATACTTGTTGATTCTAGTGATAAACATATTAGCTTTGATAGACATAAAAATAGACTAAGAATCGATATGGACTGGTCTAAAGAAGTTTCAGTTGATGATTACATTATTGTTGAGTGTTACAGAATATTAGATCCAGACACATACACTGATGTTTATAATGATTATTTTTTAAAACGATACGCAACAGCTTTAATTAAACAACAGTGGGGTGTTAATCTTTCTAAATTTGAAGGTATGGTAATGCCAGGTGGAGTAACTTTTAATGGTAGACAAATTTTAGAAGATGCTAAAGAAGAAATCGATAAATTAAATGAAGAAGTCAGATTAAACTGGGAACAACCAGTAGACTTCTACACGGGGTAATAAATGCCTAGAAGCGTATACTTTTCACAATCAGTCAGCTCAGAGCAGTCTGTTTACGAAGATCTTATAATCGAATCTCTTAAGATATATGGACAAGACGTTTATTATATCCCTAGAAATTTAGTTAGTAGAGATACAGTCTTAGGAGAAGATAAAGCTTCTAGTTTTGATGATGCTTATATGATTGAAGCCTATATTGAAAATCCAGAAGGATTTGATGGCTCGGGAGATTTATATCAGAAGTTTGGTCTTGAAATACGAGATGAAGCTACATTTATTATTTCTCGTAGGCGATGGACTAATTTGGTGGGTGTATGGAATAACAATGTAGAAACTATAAGGCCGATGGAAGGAGATCTTATATTTTTACCAATGACAAATAAGTTTTTTGAAATATCGTTTGTTGAACACGAACAACCCTTTTATCAATTATCTAACTTACCAGTTTATAAACTTAATTGTAGCTTGTTTGAATATAACGATGAAGATTTTGATACAGGTGTTGGAGAAATTGATGTTGCTGAAATTAAGAATGCGTACCAAGTTCCTATTACTGTAAGTTTGACTGGTGGAAATCATTTTGAGGCTGGAGAAATTGTAACTCAAGTAATTACTACAGATCCTGCTGTAAGCGTTTACGGAACTATACAAACTATAACTAAAACTTCAGATATTTCAGCTAATATAGGAGTTTCTAATATTGGAGTTACTGGTTCAACTGAAGCTAAAGACTTTATTGTTTCAGATACTTTAGGATTAACTGGTAGTAAATCTGGAAATACTTGTTTTGCAATATCTATAGATAACGTTGCTGATAACACAGTATTTCCAAATGATGGCGCTGCAAGCAATAACGCATTTGAAATAGAAGCTGATGGATTCTTAGACTTTACTGAATCTAATCCATTCGGTGATCCTTCGGAGACTTACTAATGTTTGGTAATCATTTTTATCATGCTACAATGAGAAAGGCAGTGGCTGTTTTTGGAACTTTATTTAATGACATAAGTGTCATTAGACAAGATGGCAATGGAAATGTTCTTAATCAAATTAAAGTTCCTTTAGCCTATGGACCAAAACAAAAATTTTTAGCTAGATTAGATCAAAATACTAATAGTGATGCTTCAATGGCAATTAAGCTACCAAGAATGGCATTTGAAATTGTATCATTGGATATTGATTCTACACAAAAACTAGGTAAAAGAAATGTTATTAGCGAGAATCATGCTACTGATTCTACAAAGAAAAAGACACTAAAACAGCAAGTTGCATATAATATTAATATGTCATTGCATATTTTAGCAAAGAATCAAGATGATGGACTACAAATAGTAGAGCAAATTCTACCTTATTTTCAGCCAGAATATACAATTTCTATAACGCCTGTTGATGGTTTTCAATATAAACAAGATGTTCCAATTGTATTGACTGGAGTTACTATCAATGACGATTATGAAGGTGATTTTCAAACAAGAAGAGTTTTAGCTTATCAATTAGATTTTACAATGAAAATGAAGTTTTTTGGACCAACATCAAATCAAGGTATTATTAGAGAAGTGAACTTTGATTTTAATGCTGATCCAAGTGGAGCTAATATTTTAGAAAATATGGATTTTACTATAACACCAGCTGATGCGGATGAGGATGATAACTATACAGTTAACGTAAGTATAACATAGGTACATTATGGATAAATTAGAAAAAATGCAGGCAAGCCTGAATAAGAACTTGCCAGAGAAAAAAGATAAAAACCCTCC
>ENA-UZWT01001039-UZWT01001039.1-metagenome-genome-assembly--contig:-Day-1-50m-contig-1039_pt1 | contig 12521 bp, 8 predicted proteins | sample MGYA00260338_ERZ794898 | MGnify/ENA metagenome assembly ERZ794898 | reverse complement strand
GCCCCTTTCACCGCACCATTCCACCCCTGATTAAGTGTATATTGTACCCTAAAAATGCGACCCGATGCAAAGTTAGGGCGACCCGATGCGCTTATTTGGTCACGCCTTGCCAGGGCGTAAATAAGAATCATTCGCATTAGGGGGCGGTAATGAGACTGATTCTCATTCGCATCGGCGGCGGTCCCCCACACGTACAACTTTAAGAAAATTCAAGAACCGATATAAGCGCAAAAGACCTGCCCAAAGCACAACGCTTATACCCCAACTCAAAAAAATTTCTTGACAATTTTTGAAAACTGCGATATAATTGCTGACATTCAAGGAGAATTTTAACCCAATGGCCGAAAATAAATTTGAACAGTTTAGATTCCCACCCTCAATATCAGCAAATGATGTTGTTCAAGGGCCCTATTATTGGCGCTCAGATTCTGGTGTGGGTGAAGATATTAACAACGGAAGAGACTATTATTGGCTAGAATACTCTGTGCTAAATGAAACTGACGACTGGGTTAAACGTAGAATTATTTATTGGAATAACCAAAAATTAGTAGATCGTATATATGATCCAAATACAGCATCTGGAACTGAAGATGAATCTTTTGAGTTTACGAATACTCAATACGGTTATGCACGATTTGTAAGACCTTCCTATCCTTATAAAGAGTACATAGATATTGGGGCAGGTGACCACAACGGGGATGAAGTATATTATGAGCTTACTCGAGAAGATAAGAGAAGCTTTAATTATATATATAACTATAATGCCCAAGTTCGAGCACCTAAGACTTTAATGGCACCTCCTGAGTCTGTCGTTCCTTGGCACGGAAGAGAGCCTCTAGAGGTTGACTACTATTTATACGGATGGCGTAACACTCCCACAAATAATGCCACTGAATTTGCAGCAACGAGTAAAGACGCTAGACCCTGGGCATTAAACTGTGATGTAGGAGTAAAGTTTGACTCTCAAAAAATATCGAAAGGACTTTTTAAAGTAAGTGCAGACGTATATAATGATATGCGTACAACAAGCGGGAGTGCCATTGGTCCAGACATTAGTTATGTGCATACTGCGGATAAAACTCACAATCAAAAAGTCAGGCATAAGTATGTATCAAATGGTAAGTACTACTTTCGTACTGACGATTATTATGCAAATACTGGCCAGGAAATAGGTTCTAGTGATCAGTTATTTTATTCTGATACTAGATGGTCAATTAACCGCGTAGGTGGCGCAACTCTTTATGGTTTTGACCCGGCTTTTCCAAAACGAATGCAATTCATTGGAGAGTTCAATGCTGTCGTAGGAGATTATGTATTTGATAAAAGCAGACCAGAAGATTACTATAAAGTAGTATCTCTAGAGACTTTTGGTCAAGATTCCCCGATAAGCGGTTTTGTTGACTTTGATAAAAACCATCATTGGACAGGGGGTGTTTTAATACCTTTAAACCAGGATCTTTACTATAGTAAAAACCCTAAAGGAACTCCTTTTCGTATATATTGGGACTACCCTCCAACAGTGTCCAATGTAATTACTAATTATAATTCTTATGCAATTTACCCGCAATCTGGACATACGGAATATCAACTAGAAATTCCTTATTCATCTGCAGCTTATTTTGGACAAATTGGTGCTGACGACGCAAGAGCAGGAATACATGGGGCAATCGGTCCTCAACAGCGTGAAAACCTGGTCTTAGACATGGGTAGAAAAACTCCTTCAACAAGTTACACTAATAATGTTGGACATCTAAATAGTGGGTTTTGTGTAGTACCTTTTAAAGATAATGGGTTTGGGTTTAATATCGATATACAAAATCCTCCTTCAACTCATGTTATTAATATAGTTGATGGCAATAATTGGACATCTGTTGATTTACATACTGCAAATTGTGAGTTAATTGGCGATAAAAATATTATTCAAAGTGACTTTGTTGTAAGGCCGATAAAAGCTAATGAGCATTTTGAGTGTAAACTAAGTTATAGGTACCGTCAAAGCCCTGGAGGTTCCTATATTTATTCACACTTTGTTGTGAAAGGGTTTTATCTAGCTCCTGGTAATTTTCAAACTATTACTCTTGAAAATGATATGAATACATTCTTTACTAATATAACGAACGTCCCCCAATTTGATATAGCAGGAGATCAATCTATCGGCATAGAGCTAACCATGGACCAGCTGTACCAAGGCACGGAGCAGTTTGCAGGACAACCTCAAAAATTAGAGGTAGATCAATCCCAAACTCAAAACTGTCTGGTTTTTGATACTCAGGTAAAATGGGATATAGTTGAAGGAAAGTTAAAAAACCAACCTATAACAATAATGCCTACAGGAGATCCTTGGAAATTAACTCTAGACATTTATGCAGCACATTTGGGGATGATACTAAAGATACCGGAGTCTCGATACTATGGAGATCATGGTTTACAAGTTTGGAACGAGAATGGAGAAACAAGGCTTAATACCTCATCTAGACATCCTCGGATTATATATACTTTTGCAGGCCAAGTAGACTATCCTGTAGGTATTACTGTGCCAGAATTTATGGGACGTTTTGACAACTTACCTTTTGTAGAAGAGAGAGGGCGGCATTCAATACAGTCTCATTCTGGTAGCCAAAGCCTTAATATGGACTATAAAACAGTAAAATATGGAGTTGGCTCTTATTATTGTGATAGAGATAACTCTAGAGGTTTTAAGGTTGCATCTTCTGACGATTTTAAGTTTGGAACTGGAAATTATACAATAGAATTCTGGACTTACCAACGAGATGATGATGGTTATATCTTTGATCATCGCCACACAACAGGGCAAAACGGTATTTTAATATATTGGAATAATAATCAGCTAAAAGTTTGGAAAGATAGCGTAAGAATAACTTGTCCTGCTGGCCACATGCCTCTTAATGAGTGGGTACACATAGCAGTATGTAGGTCTGGAACTAATACAAAGCTTTTTGTAAATGGAGTACAAAAAGGCAGTACTTGGACGAGCTCAGGATTTAACTATCCTAAGAATGGGTTCTCGGTAGGGTCAAGATTTAGTAGTTATAATAGTTACAGAATGGACGGTAATATAGATGAGCTAAGAATAATTAAAGGTGAAGCTAAGTATACAAGTAATTTTACGCCACCTATAAGTATGCATCTTGGTAATAACCAAAAACTAATAACCGACACAGAGATTCCAGAACTAGCAGAGCTAGTAAATGACGGGACTTGGCATATTAATATGAGCTCAGAGTTTGGACTAACAGAGGCAGCTTTCGATTATGGAGCTAAGGCAATTATACTTAACAAAACGCTACCTTCTATAGGAAACGTATATTATAGTAGCGACCAAGACTACGCAAGATTTCAAGTATTGAGGATATAAACAATGGCAGGAGACGGTATATTCGTAAGAGGTAGAAACGGTCATTTTCAAATTGACTCGCAGTTTCTACAACCCATAGTAATAGAGGAAGGCACTATGTCTGGAGCATTTGTTCAGTATGCTGATACCACTGTTAACCACTACTATGATGAATTTTATGGAGGTTGGAATACTGGCAGCTTTTACAGTGCTGGACTTTCTGATATTACTCTTCCTTCTGGTTATGGTGCAAATGATGTTATTATTTTTGCAAAACCAAGAAAAAGTGGAACAACTTATAAGCTAGCAATGAGATGGCTCAGTAATACTGATTTTCAGTTTTTTGCTCCCGATCAACATAGCGCTTGGGACGACGATAATTGTACGGTAGACTATATAATTTGTAGCGTATTACCTGAAGATGCACCTGCACCTGATAGACCTGATTCAGGTGATTATGGACTAGAAGTTCGTAATGATTTTGGAGACGTAATGTATAACTCAACAAGAAAAACATTTTTAGGTGAAGGAGTGTTATCAGGAAGACCTAGAATTAGGAGATATGCTAACCATAGCAGTGGGACAACTTATGCGATAGAAGGGTTAGGCATGATAAGAACAGAAGATTTAGAAACCAGACTAACCTACCAAACAGCTAATAGAGACTTGCAAGCAAACGCAGATTTGTACACGATGATGAATGTTACAAGTAATATAGTATCTAGACAAAGCTGGGGCTCGCGTAACCATCCTAGAGGTGCTAGGTGTTGGACCCACGAATACTGGTGTTTTGTATCGTACTACTTTAAAGACATACCAGCAATGAATCAAGACTTAAATACTATTCCTGAACAGGAAATAGAGCTGGTGATAGAAGAAAGAATATTAGCATCATCAGGTGCTAACTACGCATACTTTGAGGATCATGAATCCTTAAGAACTTTATTAATAGGAAGATTTCAATGAAAAAATTTGCAGTTATAAATATAGAAAATGGAGAAGTTTTAAATATACGAACTCCCTATGAAACCCCCGAAGGGTGGGTAGACGGTGCTGTTTTCGACAACAGATTATTAAAAGAGCTGGACCTATCCGTAGATGGTGAGGAGTACCTTTATAGAAAAGTCTGGAGAAATGACGCGTGGGAAGATAAAGGCGTAAAACCTTCTGAAAGACATCAATGGACAGCAGATGGTTGGGTAGAGGTAATAAACGAAGAAGACGAGTGGTCAAAAATTAGAGGTCAAAGAACTTATTTACTAAACTTATCTGATTGGACGCAAGTTCCTGATAGCCCTTTGACAGACGCTAAAAAACAAGAGTGGGGAGTATATAGACAAGCTCTACGAGATGTAACCACAGCTCAGTCTAGTGTTGAAAGATATGAGGATATCGTCTGGCCTACCGAACCAACTTAAAAAAAGTTCTTGACATCATACCTCCACTTTAGTATAATTTGTCAATGGAGGAAATCATATGACAGCCGCTCGTTACGACATAACTATTGACCAAGGTTCAGACTTTGCACTGGAACTTATTGTAAAAGATTCTGGTACAGCCAGGAGCTTTTCTGACGATGACCCTAACACGCCTACTAAAAGGTGGGGGGCTCGCGCAAGCTACAGAAAGACAATTGAGTCTGATACTGTATACACTCTAGGTGCCGCTATTGATACTAGTACAACAGGTAAAATTACAGTATCTCATGCACACAATGCAAATTCATCAGATCCTGCACCTGCGGGAACGTATCTCTACGATTTAGAAGTATATCAATATACTATTGCAACTGGTGCAGAGCTATCCGTTACTCGTCTAATAGGAGGCTCTCTTACATTAAAACGAGAGGTAACTAGATAATGGCCGACGAGATCTCTCTAGAAATAACAGAAACTATTACTAAAGTAGAGGTAACGGAAGACGTTACCTCTATTAACATTACTCCAAATATTACCTCTGTTGAATTAAAAGGAATTTCTATCTCTAATGCTGGCAGTGCTACTGCTATGTCGTATGCAGGAGAAAGTAACACTTTAGGTTACGGATCAACAGTAGCGGCTTCCCTCGACCACATTAATACGAATGGCTTCAATAAAAATCTTGACCAAACTATCGATGGCAACATTACTTTTGCAGACGGTCATACAATTACTTTCCCTACTTCAGGATATACTGCACTAGAGCTAAATGATAACTCTATGAATCTTGCGGGAATCACTGCATCCGAAGATATCACTTCTGCTACAAAAATGGAAGCTCCACTCTTTAAGGGTGACTTAGAAGGCGCAGTACATTTCAAAGCATCAGGAAGCGGTCTAGCAAAAGGCGATGTTGTATACATTACTGGATATCAAGGAAACAAAACTACTGTAGACAAAGCAGACGCTTCGAACTCAGCAAAAATGCCAGCATTCGGTATTGTAAATGCAACACAAGGCGGAAATGTAGACATACTTACTTTTGGTAGTATGTTACACCTTTCAACAACCGGTATCGCAACCGGAACAGAATTATACGTATCTGCTAGCACTCCTGGCGGCTATGAAACTTCCGCACCTACAGGTGAAGGAAACCTAGTACAAAAAATCGCAAAAGTAGTAAGAGGTGATAGCAATAGCGGCAGCATCAAAATTATGGGTGCTGGTCGTACAAATGCGACTCCAAACTTGAACTCTGGAAATATCTTTCTTGGTAATGCGAGCAATATCTCTACTACTGCATCGTTTGATACAACCTTTGCATCTTCTTTCGCAACAAGATATACCGACGACCTTACAGAGGGCACGAACAATCTTTACTATACAGATGCTAGAGCAGATGCTCGAGTAAACAGCGTACTAGGTACTGGTGTTGATAATATTGTTACCACTGGGTATCTAAGAGGCCCTAGTACTTTTACTATCGATCCAGCAGGTCACGGAGATAATACAGGAAAAGTTGTAATTAAAGGCAACTTACAGATTGATGGTACAACCACAACAATAAATTCCCAATATCTCACAGTTGATGATGTAGCAATCACACTAGCAAGCGGCGCAACAGATGCAGCCAGTGCAAATGGAGCAGGTATTGTTGTAGATGGGGCTAATGCATCTTTTGTATATTCTAGTACTCAAGATGTTTGGTTAGCAAATAAAGGTTTATTTGTTTACGGAGATCTTAACATCTCGGGAGCACTGAATGATACTCTTGGTAATTCTGGTACTTCGGGCCAAGCACTACTTTCTACTGGTACAGGAACAAGTTGGGGGAATATTTCCACAACTCTAAATATTTCTGCAGACAGCGGAAACTCAGAAGCTATCAATATGCTTACTGAAACATTGGATATTGAAGGCGTAGCTCCTATTAGCACAGTAACAGGAACTAATAAAGTAAGTATTTCTTTAGATGATGTAGGCTCTTCAGGAACGTTTGGAGGCTCTCAAACGATTCCTCAAATTACCGTAGATGCAAAAGGAAGAATAACAAGCGTATCGGAAATTAGTGGTGAAGTAGGCCCCACAGGTCCAGGAGGTACTACGGGTGCAGAAGGGCTTTCAGGGTCAAATGGAGGAGCTACTCTTGAGTATGGATTTACTTCGAGCCTTAACTTTGCCACCGCTCACACAGCAACTAATATTCAATTAAATAAATGGGACTATACTTTATCTGGCCTACGCTTAAGAATTAGTAGTACAGATGATGAAGCTACAAATGTAAAAGATTTTGTACGATATATGACAAGTAGTACAAACCCTAATGAAAAAGGTTTTATTACTATAACAAATGCAAAGGATCCAAGCCGGTATCTACTTTTAAGAATTACAACAGAGGCTTATGAAATAGCAGATGATGATATAACGGTAGTATCTGTAGAAAGAGTTGCAGGCTTAACCGGTGGAGCCAGCCTTTCCGACACTTTAGTAGGAAACACTAATTATCCTAATATGTATGTCTCTTTCCAAAAAGGCGCAGATTTCGGGCAGTTCTCAGGTCTTGATGATTTTGCAGAAGTAGACCTTACTACTACAGCCCCGACGGACGACGATATTTTAGTATGGGACGGCGATAATAATAAATTCGTACCTAAAAAACCAGAAAATCAATATATTACTGTAAACTCAGGAGCAGGGGTAGTGGCGGGAGTTCCTTATGCCGCCAGCGGATTTTTTAATGACCTAATAACAGTTACACCTCCAGATGCAGATGGAGCAGGACAAATGCCTATTATAGGTTTTGCAACCGAAACTGTAGCGGGAGGTACTGAAACACAGTTACTTAGTTATGGCTTAATAAAAGATCATAATACAAGACAATATGACGCCGAAGGTACGATAGCTAGTGCAACTTCTACTCATTTAGACCATGCCAATGATGTTATTTACTTTGAAAATGCTGAAGCAGCTAATTTTTCAAACGGTGACAGAGTTAGATTAACAGTAGGATATAGTGGTCAAACTCCTAATGGTCAAAATTTTCCTTCGTTTGCTGGTGAGATGACTATTACCGAGAGGTATGTACGTTTCGCCGGTAGTACATGGCCCGATAATTGGTCGGGATTTAAATTTTATTACACTTTAGATGACGCACTTTCTAATACAAATCATATATCTTTTAGTAATACAGATGCTGATGATGCTATCGGAGAAAACTTTATACTTCGAAGCACAGAACAAACAAAATACTTATTTGCGTCCCCTTCTGCAGGAAAATTAAGAAGAATAAAACCTAAGCTTAACTTTACAGAGACTCAGCAAGTCGCTACACTAATAAATCTTAGCAGTGAAACTGAAGGAGCAATTCTTGTAGACGTTGGAGCACCTCTACCTGTTGAAAATCTTCAAGACGGAGAGTTTGCCTACGGTACTACCAATGGGGACCAAAAAGCAACTTTTTCTGAGCAGCTAAAAAGAATAGTTAATCTAGGCCGGTACGGTGAGTCTTTTATTACTTTTTCTCAAGGCAGCGGCTTTCTAACCCCTGTACCAAAAATAACAACCGTTAACGGAAGTCTAATAAACGAGTCTGCAACATCAATATCGAACAGTATAGATATGTTAGGTTCTATAGTTTGGGGTAATGAAAACGAAAACTTTGGACACACTAATGCGATGTTCGGAGGAGAAGGGGCTATAGCAGCAAGCAACAACTATAATATTGTAGGCGGCTTATCAAACACAATTACTTCTAGTAACAGCCACAGAAACCTTATAGTAGGTAATGAGAATAGTGTTGATGGCTCTATTACAGATTATGTCGTAGCAGGTAAAAATAACACAGTACAAAATACGAGTGGCGGAGCTATATTTGGAGAAAACAATTTAAATGTTCATTCTGATGGTGGCTTCATAAGTGCTAAAAATGGAGTCAATTATACCGCACATTACAGTATTACTTGTGGCTCTCATGATATGGGAGCAGATGACTTAGGAACTACCACAAGCGCTACTCAGCCTAATATATGTCATTGGAACGGAGGACAGTACAGTGCAATGTTTGGAAAAAGTAATACGGCAAGTGTTTCTTCCCATGCAAGTTTTATCTGTGGAGAGCAGAATAGAGTAGGTGCAGATGCTATTGATCAATATCAATTACGTATTGGAGAGCTTGGATCTACTAAAGAATTTCCTTATGAAAACGGTGCTTCAGGGTTCCCCATACAGGTTGCAAAACATTCTTTTGTTGCGGGGTCGCACAATACTTTACTAGAAGCTAGTTGGACTACTGTAGGAGGTTATAATAACTCCTGTGACTCTAATAAGAGTTTTATATTTGGTGCAGATAACGAAGCTGGTCCCGCAGGTGGCAACCATGTTCAAGGTTTACTAGGTGAAGGTCTTAAAAGTCCCCAGTATTTAAATGTTCTTACTGGTGCTGAGAATATTGGCACAGGACAAGTTGTTGTAGGTAAATTTAACACTCCCGGTAATTTTGATGCTGCGCTAAGAGTTTCAGGATGGAGTTCAAATAATACTCATAATTTTTCTGTAGGTACAGGCACAGATGCCAATAATAGATACACTAGTTTTGTAGTAGTACCTAGACAAACAGATACAAATAAAGACTTTAGTGGTATAGGTATACCCGCATTACAAGACTCAGCAAGTTATTCTAGTGACTATGACGCAGCTACAGGCGGGGTCCCTGTTGGAGGCCTATACCGCAGCGGAAATACCATTAAGACTAGATTAGCAGATAATGTTGCAACTGAAGACCATACAGTGCATATTGTGCAGGCTAGTTTGACTGGGACAGAGTTTTTAGAATTATATGGAAAAAGATTAGTAAAAGTCATCACAGGTGGAACCTTAAACTTTGCTTTACCTCAACCATCCGCACAAGATATTGGCAAAAGTTGGACCGTAGTTAATGCAGACTTTGGAGGTAATAGTAGTACTTCAGTAATTACACTTGATCCTGGTACTCAATTTGTTAGATTTATGGACGGTAGTAGTACAGGAAGTACTACAACTGACTTTAACATAAATTCGTCAGGTATTGTAGAAATTATATGTATTGCAGCAAATGCGTCTGGAGGAACTAATTCAACCCCTAACTTTATAATTTATGGCTCAGGTATTTCTCAGTGAGTGTAGTTAGTGCTGCTAGAGGACTATTCTTAGCTGATACGAATAGTACAAATAACCTTGCAAACTCTAAGTATGAAAAAGGTAACTATCCAGTATGGACTTCTTTTAATGGCTATACTCCTACCGATGCTAGCTATACTAACAACGTAGGAACTTGGAAAACTTTTGCTTTTTGGAGACATTATTCCCCTCTTTATAATGATAGCTATGGTAGTTATGTAGGTAATCATATGCTAAACAGAGTTGCAGATCATAATGGAACATCTCGAGGGGAGAATGCCTTGCTGGGGTTTGACGCATCAATACAGCCAAGAATAATAAAAATGTTCGGATCTGAAGATTTATTTTTCAATATAAATAATAATGCTGATCGCGGAAATGGAACCACAGGACAGTTTACTAATCAAAACTCCTCTAGAATTGTAAGTAATGCTGGTAGTTCACTGGGTGGAGACTTTATTAACAATGCTATTACTAGTAGTACTTCAATGTCTAATACAAGTCTCTGGTGTAGAAAGGATTGGACACAAATTTTAGACATACCCGACAATGCGACAACTGTTAAATTTGGTGCACAAATTAAAGTGGGAGCTAATGATAAACTAAAAATATATAATTTTGCAGGTATATATTGTGCAGAAGACAACGTTAGTACCAAGACACGAACAGTTAATTATTTTAGAATTAGACATACTTCTGCCGCTAGTAACTACTCTTTACCCACAGGAACCTTAAGTGCTTCAGCATCTCCCTATAATTGGACGGGCTTAGTAAGTACAGGCGAAGAAGACTCTAATGGTAATATCAAATTATTTACCCCAGTGTCAACTGTAGTCACTGAACATGCATCTTTAAATCAAAACGATTATGAAGAATTTAAAACAGTTGAATATAGTTTTACACTACAATCTGGAACAAGCAGAAAAATGTCTTTTAATTTATTTTTTGCAGAAAATGCATATAATCTTGCTCAAGAAGCAGGCGATCTTACGGGCGGCTTTCAAGTATACGACCCTTTTGTGGAGTTTTCCTAATGATTTATGAATTAATAAAAACTTGGATAGATAATCCAGCATCTGTCACATTAAATGAAATTGAAAGTGCACAACAACAAATGCTTACTCAATTACCTACAGGACCTAACTTATGTCTGATCGCAGCATTAAGTCTGATAGAAAATAATGGTGTAGATGCAATTGAAAATGTTAGAAAAAGAATACGAAAATACGAACAAGAAAATAATTCTTGACAAGCTTACTTAAACATGGTATAGTGAGCATATTAAAAATTAACCAAAACTTATAGGCTATACATGAAATTAAGGTACTTACTACTTCTCTGCTTACCCTTAACGGTACTTGCCGCAGAGGATACAATAATTACAGAGTCGACTTCTACTAGTGATGTTAGTACTACTACTAAACTAGAATCGCCTCCCCCGTCAGCAATCACGCCGACAATGAATATATCCAACTCAGACCTTTGTACGGTAGGAGTTGCGGGTGCGGTGCAAACCCAGATACTTGGTATCAGCATGGGTACAACTGTACGAGACATGAACTGCGAAAAATTAAAGAATGCGAAGACTTTGTACGATATGGGTATGAAAGTCGCTGCTGTGTCCATCATGTGCCAAGACGAGCGCGTATTTGATGCAATGATGAATGCAGGAACTCCATGCCCTTACCAGGGACTTATCGGAGAAGAAGCAAAAGCAGCATGGATAGCAAATGTTGAAGAAACACCTGTAGAAATTAAAGCAGAGGAGATAGTCGATGAAAAGACAAAACAAACTCTTATGGGGCTTGGCAGTATCTTTGCTCTGCTCCTCGTCTTACTCTGATACAGTTTACGGGCAGTCAAATGTAAATGCTCGAACTTGGGCAATGCAAAATGTGTTACCACAGCAGGCAGGTTTAACAATCTCTCATATTGTATATAAGTATAGTGTAGAGAAAGAAACACAGGATAGAATGTTGGTGCATGTTTCGAACGAAAATGCAATCAACGGAGGTTATATTTTTCGTTCAACAGATGATTGGACCGGAGTACCTTCAAATACTGTGAAAAAGATTAAGCCAGCATCGCAACTCCCTATACAGTATTGGGGGGATGGATCGATAAAAACAGAAGGTTTTGGTACAGTTAAAGATCCTTCTATAATTTATAATTGGCAGTTTGATCCTTGTTTTGACCCTCAGTCAGATCCTGCTTGTCCTGGCTATATGATACCCTATAACTTAGAAGATATACTAGTAGAAGCTGTAGATCCTCTTGAAGATCAATATATTCAAGAACAATTAGAAAGACAAGCACAACTAGATGAAGAAGACGAAGTTCAAAGAAAAGAACGCTTAGAAAAGAATAAGAGTGACATGGAAAAACTCTTAGGAGGAATTAATACCAAACTTATGTCAGATCTTGCACTATTACAAGAGTCGGCATACTTTTCGGTAAACTTATTTCCTACTTCATACTACAACCCTTTACAGGGTGGAACCTATGAAGATGCCTTGCAACTGATAGATGCAGAGTTGCCAGACAATAAAGAGGGAAGACGAGTGAACTACACTCAACAAAAACTGCATGAAGAA
>ENA-UZWT01012880-UZWT01012880.1-metagenome-genome-assembly--contig:-Day-1-50m-contig-12880_pt1 | contig 12572 bp, 7 predicted proteins | sample MGYA00260338_ERZ794898 | MGnify/ENA metagenome assembly ERZ794898 | reverse complement strand
GTTTTAATTCTGTTCTATATCTTTTTTGTAATTCCTTTACAAATTGAGGAGTTGATATATTAGGTAGCCTAGTGCCAAATGTTTTAATAACAGCATTTTTAACTTTTTCAATAACCTCATTATTTAAGCCTAATGTTTTTCTTAAACTAGGTCTTTCTTCTGAAACTTTTGCTTCTTCTGAAACTTCTGGGGCGGCTGTAACGCCTTTTGCTTCAGTTATATCAGATTTAAATTTTGTATCTAAAATTCTATTAGCCGCTTCAATTGCTCTTGATTTTAAAAACTTATTTATATATGCAGCTAATGGAACGCCAGAACCAGGATTATAACTTCTTATTAAATCAAACACACCTCTTTTCCCAGTTAAAATTTCGTCAACTAGCAAATCAGAATTTGTTGCATAACCAGGAACATCTCTAAAACGAGAAGCTTGTTTTTTAGCCATACCCTCATATTTGGTTAAAATTTCAAAAGCTCCATCAATTCCTTTTTCGTTATATATTTCTTGAACCTCGTTAGAAACATCAGACTTTTGTGCTTTACCATCAAGCGTTTTAACCTCTTTAACCGCCTCTATGTCTAAGACAGAAAGAACTTCTTCGCTAAGACCTCCCTCTTTTATGCTTTTGTCATAAGCTTTCATAAAATTATAAACACCCTGACCTGATTTAAAATCAATGTTTTTAAAACCTTGTCTTTTAAATAAGCTAGATGCCCAGTCTTTTATTTTTTCACCAAAATTTAAGTCAAAAGATATTCTATTTTTTACTAAACCTTCAGAAAAAACAGTTATGTATTCCTTATAATATTCTCTACTTCCTTTAACCTTACCTTGTCTTCTTAGCTCTCCCTCGGTCCATTTCTTTTGGCGAGAAGTTAAAGCATCTTGGAATTCTTCTACAACTTCTTGTTGCATAGAAAAATCACCAACCATTGCGTTTAATATAGGGTGTAAAATTTCGTGACTTCCAACGCCAACCGCGCCAAGTTTTAAAGCAACTTCTTCATTTATTATAACTCTTCCCTTCCCAATAAAAACGCCATTAGTGTAATCAGCGCTCTCTACTTTTTGTCCTGTTATTTTTGAAATTAATTCTTTGAATTTTGCTGTAGACGATGCCACTGTTGTTTCCATGCCTAATTGTCCTGATGCAATTTCAGCAAACGAAACATTATCCCCGTAATTCTTTTTTAAATTTTTATCAAATATTTCATTATTTCTCGCTATTAATCCATCTAATTCTTTTTGAACAGATTCATTTATATTTCCACCTTCCGTTAATGCATTAATAGAATCTATATTACTGGCATATTCCTGCAGATCTTTTCCTTTAATATTATCTATTGCTACTCTATTTGCAATACCTAAGCTTCTAGCTTTTTTTATTTTAGATCTATTTATTCCTAAAAGAGCCGCTGCTCTTCTAGACTTTCCTTCTTGAGCAGCTTTTTTTATTTCTGTTTTTCTTTGATTAATATCTCTTATAATATCATTTCTTTCTTTTCTAAGATGTTGAGGCATTAATAACTGTTCAACTCTATTTTTTAAAACTTCATTTGACTGAACAGCCGAACCAACAGTGGCAATACCACCACCGCTAAAACCACCAATAATACCTTCATCGAGTATGCTATACATATCTTTCATTATACCATAATCCGTGTCTAAAAGCCCTCCTACAACACCTTTTTGATCAATGCTTTTAATAATATCATCCGGGTTAAACCATGCTTTATCATTTATTCTTGTTGCAATCGCTTGGCCAATTTCAGTAGCGCCTTCTTTAACACCTAACCCAAGTATGCTTAAAAATTTATCTGTAACACCTTTATTTAATTGTTTAGTTGCATCCGCAGCTTTATCTTTGCCCATTAAACCAGCACTTCTAAACATCCTTCTAGTAATGAAAGCATCGGCCATTTCTATACCGCCTGTAAAAGCTGCATTACCGTATAACTGAAAAAAAGTTCTGTCAGGATCTTTTTTAATTTCCTCTACAAATTTATCGCCCATTATTCCAACACCTAATGCTGTTGCCGTATAAGGATTAAAAGCTGCTAAAGTGTAAGGTAAACTAGTCATACCATCTGAAATAATCCTAGACCCCACTTGCCCCCAATCAGTATCTTCTTTAATAAGCTCTTCTGTTATTGTGTTATTGTATTTAGCATTTTGTTTTTTTACAATTTCTTTAAAAGGGGCTCTTATTTCATCTATTGTATCTCTAGACGTTGTCAATGCGGCAAACATACCACCAGCTCCTGGAACAGCAGAAAACATTTCTTTCATAAAATCACCGTACCCTTTTTCAAAAAACATATCTTTAGCGGTTATAATAGCCTCTGTTACTTTTTGGCCAGCTTCCTTATCCTTTATACCAGCTTTATGCATGATAAGAGGAGTTAATAACATTTCTTCAGTATCTTTTAAATTATCTAATGTTACCTCTATAGAAGTATCTGCAAATCCAGCTGCACCAGATTTAAACCCTCCTTCATTCACTAAATTATTAAAAACACCAACAGGATCTTTAATAAAAGACATAGCTTTAATTGCAAGTGAAGGATTAACAAAACTAACGCCTCCTCCAGGCACACTCACGGGAGTAGTACCCTGTACTAAAAAACTATCTTCTCGTGATTCCGATAAACCATTTCCCAAATTGGAGACCATATTGTTTGACCCCGCATTCGCCTCCACATTTACAGGGTCTAATGTCTTTCCCGGCTCATCTTGCTTAAGCTGAGCATTGGGATATTTTTTTAAAAAATCATCTTTTTGAGATGGGTGAACATTAAACGTTTCCCCTTCAAATTCGTATTGTTCTAACATAATTAAATTTATTTTGGTTGGCTAAAATCGTTGTTTTCATTAAACGCTTCATAATTGTTTTTTATTGCATCAGCCATTTCAGGTGAAACATTAAATTGTTCTTGCATTTTTTTTCTTTCAGCCTCTCTTTTTTCTTTTTCAAGTTCTTCTTTAGTTTTTTCTTTAGGCAAACTATCCATAAAGTTTTTATACAATCTATCTATTTCTTTTCTTGTTGTGTACTTATCAACAGCGGCTCTTACTTCAGCACTTGATCCAACCACAGATCTGTGTCTGTTCATTATAGTTCCAATGTACTTACCAAATGCCACCCTATTCGTTAAGTCCAATGGTCTATCAGGCATTTGAACAACGTTTCCTTTACTATCTACTCCTTGACTTTTTACTATAAACATCCCTGGTTTCCCTGTTGCTTCCGCTCCTTCGTTAGAATCACCGTAAGGTGAAGTTGTTATCTGTGTATTATAAAAAGTAACAGGATCCTTTGAAGCGGTCTCTATCGCTTGCGCAGCCGAAGATGGAGTTATAGAGCTAGGTGAAGGGCTTTTAAAACCGGACATAGGGGTTTTCAATTGTTTTGCAGGTGGTAAATAATTATCAAAAGCTCTTTGCGCTATAACATTTTTGCTGACCTCATCTAATACATCTCTATAAGCGGGATTATCATAAGCTTTGTTTTCTATAAAGGCTTTTTTAAAGCCCATAACATTTTTTAAGCCTTTTTCTTTAATAATTTTATTAGCAGTTTCTTCTAATTTATTGTTGGCTTTTAAATATTCGTAAACATCGTCTTTAAATAAAGACCCAGCATCATCTTTATTTTCAAATAATTTTGACATTTTATCTGATTTAACAATTTGATCAACATAAAAACTAACATCTTTATCATACGACTCAACGCCAGAAGAAATAACGTTACCATTTGCGTCAGTAACACTTCTATTCTTTATGTTTTTTGTAACCGTTGCTGCTTGGGTTAAATTCTTTAAAGTAGCATCAGCTAGTTTATATTTGTCATTTATATTAAAAAATTGATCATTTTTTAAATCATCAATATCGACTAAAACGTCCTTATCACCATCTTTAAAATAAAGTTCTACATCGTTTCCAACGTATTTAAATTTCATTTTTTGTTCCTTCCACGCTTTAGCTAGAGCCACCGATCTTGGGTCGTTTTGAAATGCACTTTCATCTAACTTATCAAAATTTTTACTTTGTAAATCTAATGCTTTACCTATTTGTGCTAATTCTTGTATTTTTCTAAAAGAGTTCGATCTATTTCTGGAATATTCATCTCTAGATATTTTACCTTCTTTCCATAATCTTTCGTTTTCACTATAATTATCAGATTCTAAATATCCAAATTGTTGTAAACTAGATGTAGCATCACCAGCTTCAATTTTTCCAACAGTTGCGTCAAAAGCTAATTGTCTATCGGCTAATTTCTGATCTTCCATTTTTTGTTTTTCCCTTCTTTTCTCGGCTCTGTCTTTTACAGCTTGCTGCTGAGCAAAGCCTGCTTGGAAATTGTTAATGAATATCTGCCCATAATTAGGCTCTTTTATTACTTGTGGATTTTCGTATGCTCCCATTGTTAAATTGTTATTGGTTGTTGTCTAAGGGTGTTTAAATCATATGCATCATATGTGTTTGGGACTTGGGCACCCCCGCCAAATTGTGCCTCTGCGTTTGCTCTAGCGGTATTTAAATTATTTGTGGCCCCCTTTAGTGTATTATCTGCCGCACCCGGCGCGCTATTTCCCGACTCGTACATTCCCATCATGGTCCCTCCTAAAGACCCAAGTGCACCCATCATACCAGCTGTACTAGCAGCAGCAGCTTGTCTATATCCCTGGGCTAAACCTGCAACTCTATTTAATTGCTGCATCTGTCTACCTTCTCTTGTTTGAAACATAAATTGTTGGCCAGCCACATTAGCTTGTTGCATTCTTATTGCTTCCCCCATTCTTCTTTGCTGAACAGATTGTTCTCCTTGCGCTCTTAACCTAGAGTTTTGGGCCTCTTGCTGTTCTATACTTGCTGAGATACCTTGTTTGCTTCTTAACGCCGCTTGTGCTAACGCTGTAGCTCCAGATGATCCCGCACCAGTAGCTCTAAGTGTATCTAATGTGCTTGCTAAAGACATATCCGCTTGCTCTGCCTTAAATTCAGCGGCTTTAGTTGCTACTTGTAAATTTCCAAAAGGATTTGTAATTTGACTACTAAGATCCTTAACATCTTCATAAGGATTTATTATTTCTTGTCTATCAGCTTCTAAACGGGCCAACTCTGTTTCTTGCGTTCTTGCAGCACTTCTAGCTTTGCTAGCATCAATTCCAGATTTTACTGCAGAACCAATTGCTAGAGCGCCTCCCACTATTGCTGTTACTATTCCCATATTATAAATTTTTAGTTATTTCGTACGATGGAGATGAATCTGCTGTCCATCCCAGTTTTTTATGCGTATCTATTAATTTTTGATTTCTACCTATAGTGAATACATGTAAAATACCTTGATCTTTTAAAACTTGTTCTACAGCCTTAATTAATAGCTCTATAGCGTCTTTTCTGTCGCTTTCTCTGTATTCTGGATTAGATACTATCCATTCAAGTAAAGCCGCTTTAGAATTAGTCATATAAACAAATCCAGCAACTATACCTATATTGTTTTTTTCAACAATAAATCCACCTTTTCCGTTATCTGGCAAAAAGGTTTTAGGCGGCGCTTGCCATTCTGGCCATGCATCCCACCAACTTACTAATGTCTCATAGTCCTCGCTATTGAGTCTACGTATATTTAATTTCATTTAAATTTATTTTACTATATTATGCGATACCGCAAACAGCTCAACTGCCGCAGTTGTTGAGTCGTGTTTCATTTTTACAGTTGTAAAAAACCCTTTAATACCAGATGTTTTTACACCTATTATTTGGTTAGCAGCGTTTAAAGTTGTATTATTTCTTATATGAGAATAATATTTGTTTTGTTTTTTAATAAAACTAGTTGATATAACACTGTTGCCAACAGGTGTAGAACTTTTTCTAATAGGCCAAGCCTTCATGGCTAAATCAGTTTCAGATGATTCCATAACCCAATCAGCACTTCCTTCATAATTTATTGTATTGAAACATTTTTCAATAGATGGTTCAAGATTGGCAATAAACGTTATATTACTTCCACTGAATAAATTATAAAAAGTGTTTCGATTTGCTGAGTCTACACTATGCTGCCAAATGTAACTATCTTTAAAAGTATAAAAATTCTTATTAACACTAAACCCAAAGTCTGGATTAAATGTATAAAAACTTGTCCAACCTGTTACATTTTCATCAAAAGCTAAAGTGTTGTATCCGGATCCGTTTTTTATACTTAGTATGTATTCATCATTGTTATCATCATACATGCCCACAATATCAGTAGCTTCCGAAAGATTATCTTTGAACCAAGTTCTCATACCAACTTTGGATATTTCAACGACTCCATTACCACCGCCAACGCCACCAACTAATCTAAGCACAGCACCCCTTTTTTTATCTGTAAAATACTTTCTGCTTCCTTTTGTTGCGAAACTTTCTGGATTTTTACTAATACCAAATTTTCCAGAATAAGGCACTATTTGTCCTATAACTTTTGATCCAGAAGTTGTTAAGTTACCTCCTTCAGCTGTAAATATAGCGTCTTTATCTATTAACGCTTTACTTACTTTGTCTTCTTGAAATATTAATAAGTTTGTATCTTCTGCATAAAGTTTTTGAATAGATCCATTTACAGGGTCTACGGCACGAGTTATTTTTTCGGCGTGGCTAAAAACATTTGTTTGATTAACATCAGTTCTAGAATTATATATTCCAGAATAGATTAAAGCATTAGATCTTTTATTCTCTTCGTAGTTTTCATTAGTAGCATAAGCTTTTGGGCCTAAACCAGCTATAGGCTCGTTAAAGCCTCCTTTTATTCTCGACTCTTCTATGTGTACTGTGTTCTTCTGTACACTTCTCAGAACGAAGGTGTTAAAAAATTGAATATCAACTACGTATGCCATATTATAAATTATTACATTTTTTACTGCTTTTTTAAGCTATTGTTACCGCTCTAACTACACCATCGCTGCTTGTTTTGAAAACAAAGGTCGCAACTTGATGACTACAGTAACTAGGACCACACATAGAATGCCACTCTCCGCCGTTACCATCTGTAGCAGAACCTGTGCTAAAAGGGGTTGTACCCCCAGCGTTGCTATACACAGTGTCAAACTCATTAGGTAAATTACCCGTACCATTATGCCAAGCCTGTACTCCTGTCGGTTCGTCTACCGCGGTTGATACATTAGCATTTCCGTTAGCTGCTCTCCAAAATTGTGTGAATGGAGATCCTGTAACACTTATTTTTAAACTTGTATTAGGGCTAGTTGCACCCGCCACATCTGTTGTTTTCATAACAAGTGTGTCTACCATATTATTACTTAAATTAGTCCCAGCACTAATAACCCCTGTTGTTGAGTTTATAGTATACCTGCCACTATTTGTTTGAGAAACTATTGAAAATGTAAGATTGCTGTTTGGCGTAAGTTTACCTCCATTAACACCACTCATATCAAGAGTTGTGGCTTGCCCTGAAGGTACGGCAGCTATAGTAACGCCGCTTGTGGCATTAGAAACGTTATCACCAGAACCAACGTCTATTTTTGGATTTGCATTTTGCAATGTTAATAAATGTGTTCTAGTGTGAGTTTCGCTTGTTCCATTTCTAGTTGCTGTAACAGAAATAACAAACTGATCAGCTGAAGTATTTTTAAAATCAAAATTAACACCTGTGTTTATAGCATTACCAGAAATTACAAAAGTAGAGTTAGGTAACGTTGTACCTAAACCATTAATAACACTATTTATAACAAAAGTTGCACCAGGCGAAACTGCGGCTCCTGTAGATTTTAAAGCTGTCAGGGAGCCTACTGTTGTGCCTATAGCATTTGCCTCATTAAAAGTTGTACTTGTTATTGATATGTCGGTTGGGGCTTCTCCTGCACTTGCTACTATTTTTTTATTTAAATCAGATAATAATCCTGCTGAAGAAGTTTCATAATATATATCTATTGCAGAAATAAATGGTTGAGTCTCAAAATTAAAAAAACTAAATTCTTTATTTGAACCAGTAGCCCAAGAATTAAAATGAATTCCATAGCCATCCGGCAATTCAGCAAATAATGGATTTTTTTCTTGCAAATAAACATTGCTTAAAACATCACTAGATGTTGTGGTACCATCACTATCTATAGCCCCGGTTAATCCTTGTTCTAAAGCTGTTCCTATAGAGGTTACTTTTATAAAATCGGTTCCATCTAATTGTGCCAACTGAGTATAATTACTTATAAGAGTATTGTTATCTTTTATTTTAGGCAATAAACGAGCATTTGAACCTTGATTGCCAGATATTGTGTTTGTATCTGTCACATCTCTAGGCACTTTATTTATGTTATCTCCATGCAAAAGGATAAAGGATTTCTGATCATTCGCGTTTGATACAGTCCCCGCCTCTATAACCTGAGGTGAATAAACATTATAATAGTCTTGCTCTGTTTGTTTTACTACAAATCTATAAGAATACCAGCCTAGAGGATTAGTGGTTGGTTCATAAATATCATTGCCTAAACTGCCTGCAAATGTAGCCCTTAAACAACTATGATTCCATGAATTAGTTCCATTTGTTACTACTCCTGTTTTTGGTTCTACAAAAGCCGTAGATTCATCTGGCAGTATAACAGGCGATTGCCTTCCATATTTATCAGAAAGAACAACACCCACTTGATATGTTCTATTTGATTTTACCGATGATAACAAATATTGTTTATTTTGAGACCCTTGATCTCCGCTGGATATAGATAAACCATTAGAAGCATTGATTTGGCTTATTTTTCTATTCTGTAAAAAATTACCATATATTATTCTATTACCTGAAACTTCTTGCGTTTGTGCTTTAATAGGTATAATATCTGAAACCCTAACTAAATCTGCTTCTGGTAATGTTTTTTTAGGCTTAGTTGATTTATATATATACTCATAAGTATATCTTAGTTTTGCAGTGTATAAACTTGTATCTACTACTTCAACTACTGGTTTTAATACTAAATCTGTTCTTTCGCCTATTTTAATTGTATCTATTACTTTAGTTGCCGCACTATCTGATTCAGAATAAAGTATTTCAATTTCTTTAATTTTTAAATTATTATTCCAACCCCATTGCCCATTTCCTTCTGTAATATTAAAAAAATATAATCTTGTGTCATCAGCTATATTAGGTGATACAGCGGTGCTAGTGTCAATGCTTGTTGTAGTTATGTTACCGCTTATAGTATATATATTATTATTTTCATCTATAAAAGAATTGTTTACTGATATTGTCCCAGAAACTTCATTTATAGCATGGCTTGTGCCAGATAACCCACTATTATTATTAACAGCAGCACTAGCGTGATTTGTTATAGTTTCGTCAAATGGCAAAGTAATTAATAAAGAAACTTTATTGGCTTTATTAATCATAGTGTCAACTACAGTTGTTTTAGCTATAGCATCAATTTCAGTTTGATCTAGCATACCCGACATTCCTGCGGAATTAGTTGTACCAGACAACGGAGTGGTAGAATAGCTACCGTCATTAAATGATTGGGCCGCGCTTCCTGGGTGAAAACAATGTTGTGTAAAAGGAGATATTAAAGAATACTCGTTATTATCATATTTAAATCTATAAGCAAATTTTACAAATTCTTCTTCTATTGTTTTGCTTTTTATAGAAGAATCATAAGATAATTGTACAATAGGCGGCGCATATGGTGCGTATTGGGCAACACTAATTTTATCTTCTAAATATATATCATTAGTATAATGGTTATTAGAGCTTAAGGCATTTTCAATATTCAATCTTCTAGGCTGATTATAATTATCCGTCCAAAATAAAAGATTATCTAGCCTATTAACATGCGTTATTCTATGGTTTTTACTTAAATTTAGTCTAAAAGAGTCAATTAATACTTGAGGCGACGCTCCGTCTGTTTTTGCGTAAAGAATTTTACAAACAGTATCAACGCTATTTTCAGAAACGGGTGCGTATTGTACATCCGATAAACTCTCACTACCAGACCCACTAAAATTACTAATAAACCAAAATATTTCACCAGTTAAAGAGTCTATATAATGCCCTATAGTTTTAGTGCTTGAGGTTACGTTTAAATTATCATTAAATAATTTATCATTGCCTTTAACATTTTGTACAGTCCCAACATCTGATAATTCAGATTTAGAAACTGTTATATTTTGTGCATCTCTATACTCACCGTTAGGTAATAATCGATCGTCAAGATCTTTATTCATTTTACCTTTTAGAAAGGTATTCTTGATTTCTGGCATGTATTAATGTTTAATAAATTTTGATTTACCTCTCATAACCTGTTCTAGTTCAGATATTTTAAGACTTGATAATCTTAATTTAGCATTTCTTATTGCTGCTCTTTTTTCTTTTCTAAACCTATTTATTATGTATTCAGGAAAATTAGCTCTAGTGCTAGCAACGCCATACGTTATATATTTGTATATAGCGTCTTCAGCAAACTTGTGTATTTTCATTTCATCATCTGTACCTAAGCCATCTGATATGTATTTTATTGTTATAACTTTATTAGCTAACTCACTAGAAAAGCTAATTTTACCATTTAATTCGTCAATTATAAATACACCATTTTTTTGTGATGTTTCTGGGTTTATACCTTTTCTTCCGCCTTGAGCTGTTAATTTTTGCAAACCAGTATTTGCGTCATAAGACATATCTTCTTCTCCGAATTCACCAGTAAATTTTCTATTATCAAAATTAGTAAATCTGTCGTTAATTACAGGTGTACCAGTTAATAATGTACCATCAACATCGTATAAATAATTGTAATCATCGTCCTGTAATATTGATTCTGATGGTTTCGATGTATACCTAGACGGATATATTATATGTTCAATACCCATAGCATCAACAAAAGAAAACCTAACATAATGTATGTAATCTTGAGGCATTGGAATTGATAAACTTGTTCCAACTTCTATTTCTTGTATTTTTTCTGTTCTAGATATATCGTAATTAAACTCTTGCACACCTCTTTTAGTGTGAAATAATACGTCTTGTTTTTTTACATTAGATATTAGCTTGCCGTCGCCAACAAAAGCAACCATATAGTTATTTATAATATCGTTTAAAGATATATATCTATAATCACCAAATTTATTTGCCGCACCAGTTGGTTTAATTTCTATAATTTTACCAGATATTGGTGTTCCGTTTGAGCCTAATACATCAGCGTTGCTTACATTGCTAGTAAAAGTTACGGTGGGTGAACTGTAACTGTAGTTATTTGTATTTATTTCTTTACCACCAACAAACACAATTACGCTTGAAGGGATTGTTGAAAATGCTGCAGTCGTTAAAGTAAAAGTCCCTGTTGAGCCATCACCTATAAATCCCTGTGATTTATTGTAATACGATTGATGTGTTTTTGTTATTAATCCCATTTATTATAAGTTTTCTAATTGAACCTGTGAGTTTGCTTCATCGCTAGCCGCTTTAATTATTTGTGGGTCGTTTATTACAACACCGGCGTATTTTAAAATACCTATAATTAATTGCACTCTATCGGAAATATGTAAATCAAAATCGGTAGAAGACCCAGCCGCGTAAGTAATAGCCCCATAACTATCCGTCACCCCAGCCCAAATTGGTTCTGTTGGTATTTTTATATAATCAAAAGTAATATTTTCACCAGCTAAAGTAATTGGACTTATTTTAACGCTTTGATGATCTCTATAATAAACAGGGTAAGTTTTTGAAGGAGCTGTTAATTTAGAAGAATTAACATAAGTAAATTCTGATTTGTTTATTTCCTCAAAATTTACAGATCTATTTGATCTTGATAAATTTATTATTTTATATATATCTGTAGGCAATATAAAATTTCCATTTACTAAATCCGTGCTTTCTATTGGAAATGTATAAGGGTTGTTTGCGCCCGTCATTGACACTTGAGGAATAGTAATTACATCGCCCGTTGCATAACCAGCACCAGCCTCTGTAACTGTTATTGAAACAAAATTATTTGCAGTAGCTACAACAGTAACTTTTAAACCCGTACCGCTGCCATTTGAAGTTGTGGCTAAATTTGAATATGTACCGGCTGTAACTTGTGTAGGAACGCCAACACCCGTAGTTGTTGTTCTAGTCCTTACATTTGTACCAACTTTTATTCCGTTAATACCATACATCAGTAATTCAACTTCTTTAGATAAAATATCTATTTTTTCTTTAATATTTGAAGGAATATCACCATATTCTGATACATAACGATTTAAATTGCTTTTTACAACAGCCCTGTTATAATCGTAAAAGTTTTTTTCTAATATATCAAGCTGGACTTGAGCCGCTACTTTATTAAATTCATCTGGTGTTAAAAACCCTCTAGATTCTTTATTTAATATTGATAATACTGTTTTATATGTTGTATCAACTGATATTGCCATAATATTTATTTATATAATGATTAAGCCGCTTATTTGCGGCCTAACCACTATAAGCATTTTATTTTAATCTTTTTTCCACTGTTTGGAATATTTCAATACCTTCATCGGTTTTAAAATACACTGCTAAAGCTGAATATGGATTTTCGTCAAACGGAACTGTTATAAGTTTTCTGTCGTTCGATGCCCATTTAAA
>ENA-UZWT01003701-UZWT01003701.1-metagenome-genome-assembly--contig:-Day-1-50m-contig-3701_pt1 | contig 12600 bp, 7 predicted proteins | sample MGYA00260338_ERZ794898 | MGnify/ENA metagenome assembly ERZ794898 | reverse complement strand
GTAGGAGGAGATGTATCCCTGAATAGCAAGTTGTTCGTGAACGATGATGCTTCCTTAAACCATGTGTTGATGGTAGGAGGAGATGTTTCCCTGAATAGCAAGTTATTCGTGAACGAAGATGCTTCTTTCAACAGTGAAGTGATGGTAGGAGGAGATGTATCCCTGAATAGCAAGTTGTTTGTAAACGAAGACGTTTCTTTAAATTCACTTTTGAATGTTGGCAATACAGCGAGATTCGGGTCAGTGTTAAATGTTATTGGAGATACATCATTAAATAGTAATTTATACGTGACAGGCGATACGTCATTGAATACTAAATTATTTGTATCCGATGATGTTTCTATGAATTCTAATCTGAGTGTGGGTGGCGATGTATCAATAAACGGTGATTTGGAAATAACAGGCAATTTATCAGTATTTCAAAATAAGGCTACTACTACAATTACAACAACGGTGAATAATTATGAGGTAGTTGTCTCTGAAGATATGTCATTGAATGGAAATTTCTATATTGATGGGGACACATCAATGAACGGGAATATGCTGACAATCGGAAATATTACTATTTCAGGTGACATAGTCCCATTAACCGGAAGTACAGCCAATCTAGGGACAACCGAAAATCCATTCAAAAGTATCCATGTAAGTAAAAACACAGTATTTTTTGAAGGGGAAGGAGAAGACGCAATTACAACTGAGTTAACATTGAATGACGGGAAATTATTTACAATTGAGGAAGGTATTACACGAGAAACTGTAATGCTTCATAATAATAGAGCAGGAGTAAATAAAGACTGTATAGACGCTGTAGCAACACTAGATGTATCAGGCAATATGTACGTACATGAGACATCAGAATTAAACGGTGATGTATCAATGAATTCGAAATTATTTGTAGAAAGTGATGTATCGTTGAACTCAGGGTTATTCGTAAAGAATGACGCATCTTTTAATAATAATGTAAATATTGGAGGTGCTACCAAAATAGATTCTATTTTAAGCGTGTTAAGAGATGTATCATTGAACGAACAATTAACTGTGGGAGGTTCAACAATATTAGAATCGACATTAGAGGTTTCTGGTGATACTTCATTGAACGCTAAGTTATTTGTGGAAAATGATGTGTCACTGAATGAACGACTGAATGTGGGTGGAACAACAACATTAGAATCATTGTTAGATGTTATCGGAGATGCTTCATTGAACTCCAACTTATTGTTGGCTGAAGATGCTTCATTGAATGCCAAGTTATTTGTGGTAGATGATGTATCACTTAATGCTAGACTGAATGTGGGTGGAACAACAACATTAGAATCACTGTTAGATGTTATCGGGGATGCTTCATTGAACTCCAACTTATTGTTGGCTGGAGATGCTTCATTGAATGCCAAGTTATTTGTGGTAGATGATGTATCACTTAATGCCATTCTGAATGTGGGTGGAACAACAACATTAGATTCATTGTTAGATGTTATCGGAGATACCTCATTGAACTCTAACTTATTGTTGGCTGGAGATGCTTCTTTGAATACCAAATTATTCGTGGCAGATGATGTATCACTTAATACCAGTCTGAATGTGGGTGGAACAACAACTTTAGACTCATTGTTAAACGTTATCGGAGATACTTCCTTGAACGCGAATTTATTTGTAGCGAATGATGTGTCACTGAACGCGCGATTAAATGTGACAGACACAACCCGATTAAATTCATTATTAGATGTAATTGGAGATATTTCTTTGAATTCCAACTTATTATTGGCTGGAGATGCCTCATTAAACTCTAATTTATTCGTGTCAAATGATGTATCACTTAATGAACGACTGAATGTGGGTGGTTCAACAATGTTAGACTCTACATTGATTGTAATAGATGATGTATCACTGAATTCGAATTTGAGTGTAGGTGGCGATGTTTCTATAAATGGTGATCTTGAAATAATAGGCAATTTGTCTGTATTTCAAAACAAATCCACAACAACAATATCAACTATGGTTAACAATTATGAGGTAATTGTATCAGAAGATTTGTCGTTGAATGGGAATTTTTACATAGATGGAGATACATCAATGAATGGTAATATGGAAACAATAGGAAATATTACTATATCAGGCGATATAGTACCAGTAGAAGGAAGCACCGCCAATCTAGGTAGCTCGGAACGTCCATTTAATAGCATTTATGTTAGTAATAGCACGATATTTTTTCAAGAACCAACCGAACAAGGCACATCATCTTCAACTATGGCTATGACGGAAGGTATTATAAACACCGCACACAATGATATCCTACGTGAAACAGTAATGATAACAAGCAACCGAGTAGGCATAAATAAAGATAGCGTAAATGCCAAATCAACACTTGATGTATCAGGTGATGTATATATTAATGGCATAAGTGAGTTTAATGGAGATGTTTCCATGAATAACAATTTGGTTGTCGGTGGAACATCTACTTTACAATCATCATTGACGGTACTTGATGATGCGTCATTGAATGCGAATTTGTTGGTTGCTGGTGATACATCATTGAATAATGGTCTATTTGTAGGAACAACCACCACACTATCCGGAGACGTTTCCATGAATAACAATTTGGTTGTCGGTGGAACATCTACTTTACAATCATCGTTGACTGTTTTGGATGATGCGTCATTAAATGCGAATTTGTTAGTTGCCGGTGATACATCGTTGAATAGCGGTCTATTTGTAGGAACAACCACCACACTATCCGGAGACGTTTCCATGAATAACAATTTGGTTGTCGGTGGAACATCTACTTTACAATCATCATTGACTGTTTTTGATGATGTGTCATTGAATGCTAATTTGTTGGTTGACGGCGACGTCTCTTTCAATAATAATCTATATGTAAATGGAAAAACAAGTGTGATAGGCGATACCTCATTCAATGCGAATGTAGACATATGTGGAAACTTTTACGCACAATATCCAATGAATTCTATTCCAGCAACATCCATAAGTGGTGGCACATTGAACGTGTCTACCATACAAGGTGATGTAGCTGGCACTGAATACACTGACATACATACATTGAGGTTCGACACCGACTCTGGTTTTGATGTGTCTAATATAGCACCAGGAGTAGCTAAGGTTGGAATGAATAGTACATTTAAAACATGGAAAGTAGCCGGGGAAGATTCTCTGGTAGCATCGGGATTAGACGAGGTAGAATTTATTGCTGGTGACAACATAGCAATAACTACTAATGAAGATATTGAAGGGAATAAATCAATAACTTTTAGTGTAGATACAGAATCATCTGGAGGAGGAGGAGGAATTGGGTCATCCACTGTGAATAATTACGGACAATCGTTTTTCGATATACTAACACAACAGCCAGGTAGATTTTCATCAAATGGCTCTACAAGTACAACTGGCACAATTAGTCTTGGTTGGAATTATGATGATATTATACCAAATATCACTAGTCATACAGACCGAGCATTATTAAACTTATATACTAGCTCTAGTTCAAAATACTATTTGCCAAATATAAACGAGATTAAAATAGACTTGTCACACAGCAGTCTGTCTAATGGGTGGAATAATTATCAAACTATAACAATAGGTACAAATGATTATAACACAAATTCATATAAATCAATAGATATCAATAAACAGAGTAGCCCAAATTCATCAGGAATAGCAGGATTATTGTCAAGTACGAATTCATTTGACATATTGATATATGGAGTAAATGATAGTCAAAACTACCCAACCAAAGAAATTCGTGGTTTATCATTCGAACAAATCGCGTTTGCTGAAGCAGTGGCACCAGCAAATCCTAGTTTCAATTCTTCTAATTCATCAAACAACAAGATAACTTTGAATTTTACTACAGGACAAATTGAAGCAGGAGTGTCTAATTCTATTGCCAAGTTAAGTGATGTAGATACAAAATATAGACAAAATGCGAGTTTGTCAACATACAACTTAGTTACAACTATATTAACAGATGAAGAGGATAAATCTTCTAGCAATGTTGGTTCATCTTCCAGTTTTACATCAACATTGAATAGTTTAAGGTATGGTACAAAATACGAATTTTTGACAAGAATAAGTAATACATTTACTAGTTTGTTTAATATTGATAATACTAACTGGGAAGATACTAGTTACTTTGATAGCAATGTAACATCTACTGTTTATACACATTTGCCATCGAGTACTGGCACTAATACAAGTACTACTCAAGGCCCTAACACAAATGAGTTAAAATACAACAGAACAACCTCTAGTAGTTCTGGGTTTACAATATCAACTGGCACTGTATATAATGCTGATAATCACATATACATGAACCCGAATATAAATAAAAATATGGCGTCTACTTCTACACAGACAGAAGTATTTGAGATATCCGACCCAAGCAAAACAGGAAACAGTTTATCAAGCATTACAACTGGTGTTGGCAGTTTGTTAGATGGTGTTACTAATATAGCTTCATTAACTGTAACATTAGATAGCGTCGAAAAAGAAAAAGCTGAATATAATGGATTCACCGCAAATACTGGTTCACAAAGTGTGACATATACTGGCAGCAATAACTTCTTAGATTCTGTTACACAAAGTGATATGTATACTACAACAACACAGAAAGGATTCCGACTGAAAGGACAATATCATCTTAAGGATATAACAAGAACAAATGTAACATCTTACATAGGACCTGCGAAGTCAGCACCATATGTATTGAATATATCATTTACACGAACACAGCCAAGTTATAACGCGAATTATACAACAAATATATATGTAGACGACCTCAGTGTCTCACCATCAAAAGATAGTAATAATTCAAGTGACACAATTACAGTGAGAGCAGTATCTAATTGTATGGGTATTCCAAGTGTTACAAAGTTCGACTTACTTTGTGTTCGTAAATATGACAATATAAATTCAACACATGGTTTTATTCGTGGAGATGCAAAAATAGCTTATTTTGGTACAATAACTAACGTTGGAGGTGACAGTGCGACAAATCTGGCAATTTCTACCGTAGACAATACAGGCTCTTATACATATAATAGCGTTAGTGGATATACAAATGGAAGTGGGAAACTATATCATACAAGAGATTTGAACTCCAGCTCAAGCATTTCTTTCAATGAAACAATATACTCATTGTATGGAAGTACTTCAATACCAAATACTGTAAACTTCAATCATTATGTAGATACAAACAGTTTCACTACATGGAATGGGACCACATTCACACCATCATTAACATTAACCGATATTTACGAGGTTGACGGCACAAACATAAGTTATTTAGATAGTGATCTTCGTAGTTTATCCGCAAATACATACACTAGTCATAATACAGTTGTAAGCGCACATACATTATTATATATTAACGGCAAATTTCAAACAAACACTTCAAGTAGTTACCCAACTATTAGTAATTATAATTGGGACAGTGTGGGCGTAAACGCATACAGTGACGGTACATCTGGCGTAGACTTAACGGGTTCTAGCAGTGGAACAGAGAAATACAAATGGATCGCATTCAAATTTAATCAACTGAATACGAATGGTGGGTCCCAGAGTTCAGGACAATATAGTTTCAATGGAACCACGTATGACGTATTAAAGAACAGTGATAATGTGAAGTACTTGTCATTGAAATCAATGCTTGTCACTTCCGGGCTTTTTGATAGTAATACAATTAGTAAGTTAGTAGACAGCACAACTCAAGACGTGGTTGGAATAATACAAGCAACCAAAGTAAATACTACTAATACAGTTATCGGTTATACTAAGGAGTCGTTTGCTTCGGGTGGCGGAGAATGGCTAATTTATGGCACAACTTCAAGAGGTTATAGTGACACAATAAGTAATCCCGGGTCTTACAGTAGTTATGTAACAAATAGTAGTGATTATGGGTTTTATATTAGTCCCACCGCAATAAATGACGATCTGATATTGTATATAGGATTGAAGAACACTGTCGCGCTTTAACAATAAAAACGTTTTCCTTATATAAAAATAATAATAATTTTATATAAAGACGGAATATTATGAGTGATACAAACGCATTTGATATTGCTGAAAAAACAGATGTATTATTGAAAACTGCCTTTGGATTTCCATCGACCGACGAAACCAAAGCATGGTATGAAGAAACCGCGATTCCATTTAACAATTACGTACCTGGAGAAGATATATTAATAGATGAAATTCCTTCTATACCGGACTTTGATACAAATGGGACTGTGAAAACAGCCACAGACATTGGATTGACAAGTAGCGATTTTTCTAATTATAGTGATTCAGGTAGCAAAAGTTCATGTAGTATAGTAGATGATTCAACTGGCGTAGTTCGCCGTTTTCAACATATTATTTTAGACGAAGTACCACAATTAAGTGATGTTGGGTTGTCTTGGTACAAATTAAATAGCGCAGGAAGCAACGTAATAAAAGATGCGTTTCAATTTAATTATAAACAATATAGTAGTAATGGCAATGTAATCAATCCTTATCAATATGTAGTTAATACAGAGAATACTGTAAGCAAAACAAGTAAGTTGCCGACTGGTAGTGCTGGAGGAAATTGGTTTATTGATATTAAATCTGGTGTGTTGTTTTTCCCTGATTTTGGGAATCTCGCGAGTAGTTCAAATAACGATTACAAAATATCATCTTCTAATAAACCGGTTCTTACTATTTATGTATACAATGGCAATAAAGGTATCGCCAATTTTACAGCAGAGGGCTCGTCGTTTGACAACAATGTGGATTTATCGTTAAACGCGGACTTGTCAGTGGGTGGGGATTTAGAAACAACCGGAACCATAACAACTACGAATGTTGTTACTCCCCAACTAACCGCAACGTCTATATATCAATTTGATTAATTAATAATATATTTAGATAATGTCCTATCAATTTTTATTATTTAACAAAACCTCTCTTCTATTATATATATTATGAGTCAGTGGTTCGATCAATCTTCGAATGCCAATAAACTTCGCCAGTCATATTTAAAAGGTTTTTTAGATATCAGTGGTGGAGGAGTGTATGTGCGTAGTGACAACTCTGTCAATTTTTATACTACCGAGGACGGTGTAAATCCCAAGTTTGCTTTAGACGCAACCAATCTTCATGTTACAGGTAAGCAAAAGGCAAGCGATGCGAATGATTCCTATCAAACCGTATCCACGTCCAAGCTTGCGTTCATTCAGGATTTGTCTGATAACGCACAAGATCAATTAGATACTCTTTACGACCGTACCAAATTCATCCGCACTACCGGTGAAACGGAAGGTGTAGAGGGCACAACTATTTTAGAAATAGATAATGACAATAACCAAGTTGTCATTCAAGGTCATTTGGTCCCGAGTGATGCCAATACATATGATTTAGGTTCTTCCGTAAAACCTTTTAGAAATCTTCACTTGAAGGACAGTACTATTATATTCGATACGACTTCCAGTGATAAACCAAAAGCTGCTCTGTCTTTCAATGAAGGTTCGTCTACTTTAGACCTTTCTTACAATGGTACAGATGGTGCATTCGTTGTTGCGTACGATGGTAAAGCTGGCATCAACCTTTCTGATAACCAAGCCGCACGTTATGCGTTAGAGCTTTCAGGAGGTCTTTTAGTGAATGGTGAATACACTATTATAGAGACTGGTGATCTGTCTCTTAATGGCAACTTCGTCATGGATGGTACCGCAGAGTTGAAGAGCAGTTTAACCGTAACGGGAGCAACTGTATTAAGCAGTACTCTTACTGTTACCGAAAAGGCTACTTTCGTGGATGATATTTCTCTGAACGGAGCGCTTGTCGCTGATGGAGCAGCTACATTAAAGAGCACCCTTGATGTTACTGATGCTGCTACTTTTGCTAGCACTACTGAGACTACCGGAAAGGCCACTTTTAAAAATGATATTTCCTTGAACGGAGCGCTTGTCGCTAACGGTGCTGCTGAATTAAAGAGCACTCTTGCGGTTACTGATGCTGCTACTTTTGCTAGCACTACTGAGACTACCGGAAAGGCAACTTTCATTGATGATATTTCCCTGAACGGAGCGCTTGTCGCTAACGGTGCTGCTGAATTGAAGAGCACTCTTGCTGTTACCGATGCTGCCACTTTTGCCAGTACAACCGAGACTACCGGAAAGGCCACTTTCATCGATGATATTTCCCTAAACGGAGCCATTATTGCTGATGGAGCCGCTACACTAAAGAGCACCCTTGCTGTCACTGATGCTGCTACTTTCGCTAGCACCACTGAGACTACTGGAAAGGCAACTTTCATCGATGATATTTCCTTGAACGGAGCACTTGTTGCCGATGGTGCTGCTACATTGAAGAGCACCCTTGATGTCACCGACGCAGCCACTTTTGCCAGTACCACTGAGACTACCGGAAAAGCTAGTTTCTTAGCCGATATTTCTCTGAATGGAGCACTTGTCGCGAATGGTGCTGCTGAATTAAAGAGCACTCTTGCTGTCACCGACGCTGCTACTCTAAGTAGTACTCTTAATGTCGCTGATGTCACCACTCTCAGTAGCACTCTTTCCGTTACCGGAAAGGCAACTTTCTTAGATGATATTTCTCTGAATGGGGGTCTTGTTGCCAATGGTGCGGCTGAATTAAAGAGCACGCTTGCTGTTACCGATGCTGCCACTTTTGCTAGCACTACCCAGACTACCGGAAAGGCAACTTTCATTGATGATATTTCTCTGAACGGAGCCCTTGTTGCTGATGGTGCTGCCACATTAAAGAGCAGTCTTGATGTTACTGGTGATGCTACATTTGCCGGCACTACTGAGACTACCGGAAAGGCAAGTTTCTTGGCCGACATTTCCCTGAATGGAGCCATTGTGGCTGATGGAGCTGCTGATTTAAAGAGCACTCTTGCTGTCGCCGATGCTGCTACTCTAAGTAGTACTTTAAGTGTTGCCGATAAAGCTACCTTCTTGGATGATATTTCCCTGAATGGAGCCATTATGGCTGATGGTGCTGCTACATTGAAGAGCACTCTTGGTGTGACCGATGCGACTACTCTTAACAGTACATTGGATGTTACTGGTCTTACTACTTTAAGTGATAAATTAACTGTTGCCGGCGATGCTTCGTTGAACGCAGATGTTGACATTGCTGGTGACTTGGTGATTAGAGGTAACTTGTCTGTCTACCAAAATCAAAACACTACTACCATTAATACTACTATTAACAACTACGAGGTTATCGCAACAGAAGACCTTTCTGTCAATGGTAACGTAGTTGCCAGTGGCGATGCTTCTTACAATGGCAAACTGTTTGTGAATGAAGATGTTTCTTTTAACTCGAACATGGCTATTGGTATTGACATTGAGTTGGGTGGTTTCATGAACCAATTCTAAACAATCCAATAAAAATATAAAATAATGAAAAACAATAAGAATTTCATTATTTTATGGTAATTATATCAATCTTTTTTATCCTGGGGGTGAACTTTTTCAATTAAGTCCTCAATGTCTTCTAATGAACGAACATATTTTTCTCGCATTTCATCGCAACCACAATGGTCTTCTGTTGTCATATCAATTTTTTTCCATACATCTTCTTGATTTTCATGTATTTTCCAACGTCCAAGTGTATGAACTGGAACACTAGAATACTGCTGCAAATACTTTGCAGTAGCATGGTAAATATTCTTAATAATACGCATATTTTCTATCTATATAATTTGAATGTGACGCATTTCAATTTTGTATTATAAAATTTTTGAATTATAAAATTGATATGAATATTGCTATATTCATTATAGTAGAAGCATGGGAGAACCACCGACATTTTTACAAGAGAGAAACGCTCACCCGCGCGATGAGTTTATAACGTTCGAAGAAGGGCCACATATCTACACGGTTAATGGAGAAAGAGGTACGTATACGTCGGTTACAACATGGAATCATAGTCATTTCAGTAAATTCGAGACAGACAAAATCATTGGACGTATATTGAAAAGTTCGAGATGGGACAGTGACCCTGAGTATAAATATTATAAACAATCTGCAGAAGACATTAAAGCAATGTGGGAAAAGAACCGCGATTCATCGGCCGGGTCAGGTACCAAAATGCATTATGATATTGAATGTTTCTATAACAATATGGATGTAAAGAACGATAGCATTGAATACCAATATTTTATGAAATTTTATGAAGATTATAAACATTTAAAACCCTATAGAACCGAATGGATGGTGTTCCATGAAGAAATGAAACTTTCAGGGTCTATTGATATGATATTCGAGAACCCAGATGGCACATTACAAATATATGATTGGAAGCGTTGTAAAAGTATCGAACATGAGAGTCAGTACGGCAAATATGCCAGCACCGATTGCATTTCTCATTTTCCAGATACGAATTATTGGCATTATACTCTCCAGCTCAATATTTACAGACGAATCTTGGAAGAAAAATATGGAAAGATAGTTACTGACTTGTATCTGGTGTGCCTACACCCCGATAATCAATACAAAACATATGATCGTATTTTGGTTCAAAAAATAGATAAGGATATCGACGCGCTATTCGAACTTCGTCGCAAACAAATAGAAACAAAGGAACCAAAATAATATAAAATATTCACAACATAATATAAAAACCCATGTTTTTTTCTTTTTCCAAATTAATACTACCTAATTCATGGATGAAACATGTATCTTCTTACATACAACCTGTATTTGTATTTACATACTTGTATTCTGTGACTTTCAGGAGATTGTTTTTTCCTAAAAAACAGGCTATCACAAATCCTCAACCTAGTTATATTGAATATCAAGAACAAAAATTCTTAGCCTTATTCGCCGCACAAAATACACACGATGACAACCAATACAATAGTAACATCAATAAATTGTTTTATTTGAAAAAAGAGTACAATGAGTTGATGAAACGGGATAATAATATGGAAGATGAATGGAAAACCAGAATGTTAATTGAAAATACGCCCCGTGGAAATATCCTTATGTACTATGATCCATATAAAATGGGATTTTCTTATTACAGCGACAACAAAGGCATCCCTTATAATTTATTAAACGCAATCGCAATGAAATATGTAACGATTTATCGGTGTCGCGATTTCTATTTTGATAATACAATTGAAAAACTATCTTCTCCTCTAGCAAAACTTCATTTGGAAGAAGACAAAAAGGATAAAAAGAAACCTGATAAAAATAATGACGAGGAAAATAAAATATTGAAGGACGCATTAAAAAACGGTCCTTTCGCAAAATTAAAGAAACAAACACTACAAGACGAGGAAAATAATGACAACTCGGATAAAGGTGATAAACGAACTAAACCGATATACACAAACAAATTTATTCATGTAGGCAAGATGACAAATTTCAATGTATTAAAACCCGTACCAATAAGTAAAAAAACGATGAATTTTTCTTCGCAATATTTGGATGATTTATCACAAGAGACGAATTTACAGCAACAAGTAATGAGTTATAAAGATTATAAATCGTCCTTGCCTCAATAATTATTATCTTTCTTCCATTTCAGATATCCATTACTTTTATCAGTTTGGTATGTCATTCCTAAGTGTGACTTTGCTATTTCCAATGCGTCTTTTTCCATGCGACTTAACGATTCTAAGTACATCTTTTGTAATTCGTCTTCTGAAGGTCGAATTTCTGTAACCATTTTGATTATATAATACTGTATTCTAACATATTATATACTTTTCAATTTTATACTACCTAATAACTGCGTCCGAAAGGGGTATTTTGGGTTGGACGAGCGAATGTTTCATCATTGTCTACGCACTCGTCCTTTACTTTTGATAAATGTTCTCCACTTGATATTGCGACATAATCGCTTTCTGGTTTGGTAATAGTACACGTTTTTGACAATGAACCTATGCCAGTAGTATTGGTACAGGTGGATGTATATGAACCAACGTTCCCCCTACATTCGGTCGAATTGGGGTCGTTTGCTTTGCGAATGCCCTGTTGCGTCTCTTGTGCTTTCTTTTTAATATATTCACCTTGGTCGTTATTATGTAGATTATTATCTGGTTTCACAGTGCCATATGGCTGTGGTCTGCGGCTCCATCTGTATTTGGATAAGATAAGGCCTTTTGTATTCATGGTTGAACGCTTAATAACGGTGGAATCTTCTAAACAATTAAGAGTTGACTCTTTGTGGATTGAAATGGGGTATTCGCCACAACAACCGCCGTGTCCTCTCGGGTAAATGCCACGATGAGGGGTTTTTAATATGGTTCTCGATAAACTGGTCTGACCTACCCAACCTTGATTACGATGCGTCCCCGACAATGAAAAATTCGTCGCACCCACACTCATATTATTATATTTTGTTTGTGTTTTTCGTTTTAGTGTTGCGATTGACATTATATATTAAAGGGAATATTTTTTTGGTTGATTTATCCACAATGATACGTACATCCGACAAACGCTGCGATATATGCTTCCTGGTTGGCTGCTTTCTTAGCGTTGTATTCCTCTTCTGTTATGTTTTATGCGTTTTCCAAGGCACTTACACGAGCAAGGAGATCCGCTAGTTGTGTTTTCATTGTTGCGTTTTCGGTTTCCATTGTCGCGGTCT
>ENA-UZWT01016493-UZWT01016493.1-metagenome-genome-assembly--contig:-Day-1-50m-contig-16493_pt1 | contig 12651 bp, 10 predicted proteins | sample MGYA00260338_ERZ794898 | MGnify/ENA metagenome assembly ERZ794898 | reverse complement strand
GCAATACCAAATAGATTATTACAAGCAGAAGTATTTTAGTTTCATACAACCAGATTATATTTCTTGTATACAAGACAAACAGGGAAAACTCATCGCATTTTCTATTGTTATGCCCTCCTTTAGTGAAGCTTTAAAAAAAGCCAATGGTTCACTTCTGCCATTTGGTTGGTATCATTTATTGCAGGCACAGAGAAAAAACAATCGCGCTTCTTTATACCTTATTGGTATTGATCCAGAGTATCAGGGCAAAGGAGTAACAGCTATTATCTTTGAACAAGTACAACTCCTTTTTAATGCTAAAGGAATTGACAAAGTAGAAACTAACCCAGAACTAATAGAAAACACGGCCATACAACAAATGTGGAAAGACTACAATCCAGTACAGCACAAAGAGCGTAGTACTTTTAAAAAAACATTGTAGTATAACTACTTCTTAACAAGCTGTATAAAAAAAACCACCTTTTGGGTGGTTTTCTAAGTGTAAACTCAAAATTATTTATTTTTATATTATTCTCCAAAGGCAGCGGCTACGGCTGCTGAAAGTCTTTTATACGTACCATTTTCTAAACGCTCTCTAATACCAGAGAATGCCTCAAGAGTGAGCTCGATATCTTCCATGGTATGAGATGCTGTTGGTATTAAACGCAATAAAATTAACCCCTTTGGTATTACTGGATACACTACAATTGAAGTGAATACCCCATAATTTTCACGTAAATCTTTTACCAGTGCCATTGCCTCTGGTACAGATCCCTTTAGATATACAGGAGTAACACAACTTTGGGTAGTACCTAAATCAAACCCTCGCTCTCTTAACCCACCTTGCAATGCGTGAACATTTTCCCAGAGTTTGTCTTTGTATTTTGTGCTTGAGCGCATCATATCTAAACGCTTTAAAGCACCAACAACCAATTGCATCTGTAAAGATTTTGCAAACATTTGAGATCTTAGATTGTATTTTAAATAATCCATTATTTCTTGATCTGCAGCAATAAAAGCTCCTGTGCTAGCCAAAGATTTTGCAAAGGTTGCAAAGTATACATCAATATCATCTTGCACGCCTTGCTCTTGCCCTGCTCCAGCTCCTGTTTTACCAAGGGTACCAAAACCATGTGCGTCATCTACAAATAATCGAAAATTGTATTTCTTCTTGAGAGCAACAATTTCTTTTAATTTTCCTTGCTCACCACGCATTCCAAAAACACCTTCAGAAATAAGTAGAATTCCACCTCCGGTTTTTTCTGCCATCTTTGTGGCACGTGACAAATTTTTCTCTATGCTCTCTAGATCATTGTGCTTGTAGGTAAAACGCTGGCCCATATGCAGACGCACACCATCAATTATACAGGCATGAGCATCAACATCATACACAATTACGTCATTTTTTGACACTAGTGCATCAATGGTAGATACCATACCTTGGTATCCAAAATTTAATAAATAGGCGGCCTGTTTGTCTACAAAGGCAGCTAATTCATTTTCAAGCTGTTCATGTAAGTCTGTATGACCACTCATCATTCTTGCTCCCATGGGGTAAGCAGAACCATACATGGCAGCTGCCTGTGCATCTACTTCACGCACCTGCGGGTCGTTTGCAAGGCCCAAATAATCATTTACACTCCAAGTAATCACTTCTTTACCGTTAAATTTCATACGGTTAGAAATAGGACCCTCTAATTTTGGAAACACAAAATATCCTTCTGCAACTTCTGCCCACTTTCCTAGAGGTCCTTTGTCTTTGTATATCTTATCAAATAAATCTTTCATTACAACATGTTGGTTTGAAAATACACCACAAAATTAATCAATTTAATTCTCTTTGCATAGTTAATTTTTTGTTGGAATTGTAAAATTTGTGAACAAAAAATAAACAAAAATAAAGTGGTAAATATGCAGAAATACACTTATTGGGCCTGGGTTTTTAGCAACTAAATTAGTTGCATAAAAAAACTGTAACATGTTATATTACAGCATTTAAATTTGAGAGATAGAAATATCTACTTTAATTTAGAGATAGCATCCAAAGGTTGCTTTTGTGTGTCTAGAAACCCTTGGTCTTGCATCCAACTATCACTATATATTTTACTCATATATCTTGATCCATGATCTGGAAATACAACTACGATATTGCTTTTAGCATCAAAAACACCCTCTTGGTTTAATTGTTTTAGTCCTTGCATTGCAGCACCACTTGTGTAACCTACAAAAAGACCTTCTGTAGTGGCAAGCTCACGAGCTGTAAGTGCACTGGTATGATCTGTAACTTTTACAAAACGATCTATACTATCAAAATCTGTTGCTGTAGGGATTAAGTTTTTACCCAGGCCTTCTATTCTGTAGGGATAAATCTCATCTTTATCTACCTGGCGGGTTTCGTGGTATTTTTTTAAAACAGAACCATAGGCATCTATACCTATAACTTGAACACTCGGATTTTGCTCTTTTAAATATTGCGCAATCCCAGAGATGGTACCACCCGTGCCACTGCATGCTACCAAATGAGTTATTAGTCCATTTGTTTGTTCCCAGATTTCTTTTCCTGTTGTTTGGTAATGAGCCTGGGTATTTAATTCATTAAAGTACTGGTTTATGTATACAGAACCGGGTGTGTTTTTGTGAATGGTTTTGGCCACCTCATAATAGGATCTAGGATCATCTGCACTAACGTGGGCAGGACAAACATGTACCTGTGCTCCCATGCTTTTGAGCATATCTATTTTATCTTTAGAAGATTTTGAGCTCACAGCCAAAATACATTTATACCCTTTAATGATACTCACCATTGCAATACTAAAGCCAGTATTACCGCTAGTTGTTTCAATAATAGTATCTCCAGGTTTTAAAATTCCTTTTTTTTCTGCCTGTTCTATAATAAATAAAGCTATTCTGTCTTTTGAGGAGTGTCCTGGATTAAAGGCTTCTACTTTGGCGTAAAAATTACCCTTAAAACCAGCAGTTATCTTATGAAGCTCAATAAGTGGTGTATTACCTATGAGAGATAGTATATTTTTATGTGCTTTGATTTGTTTTGTCATAAAGAAATTACATTACAACCCCTGTATTATGAGCTATTTTGTAAACCTTGCAAAGATACATAAATATAATTATTTGCTTATGTGCTCTAAATCAAGAAGGAAGGCATAATCTTTAGCCACCTCTTTTAAAGCCTCAAAACGTCCAGAGGCTCCACCGTGTCCTGCATCCATGTTAACATCCAAAAACAGTACGTTATTATCTGTTTTAAATTCTCGAAGACGCGCTACCCATTTGGCAGGTTCGAAGTACTGCACTTGGCTATCATGCAAGCCTGTGGTAACAAACATATTTGGGTAGTATTGTGCCTTAACATTATCATAGGGAGAGTATGATTTCATGTACTGGTAATACTGCTCATCGTTTGGATTTCCCCACTCATCATATTCTCCGGTTGTCAAGGGTATGGTGTCATCTAGCATAGTGGTAACAACATCCACAAACGGAACCGAGGCAATGACCCCGTTATACAATTCAGGAGCTAGATTTACAACCGCTCCCATCAAAAGTCCTCCTGCAGAGCCTCCCTGTGCATACAAATGAGCTGCAGAGGTATATCCCTTATCTATAACGTGTTTGGATGCATCTATAAAATCTGTAAAGGTATTTTTCTTTTTCAGTAGTTTTCCATCTTCATACCATGATCTGCCCAAGTACTGTCCTCCACGAATATGCGCTATCGCAAAAATAAAGCCCCTATCTAACAAACTTAAACGTGTGGTAGAAAAGTAAGGGTCTATAGTGGCCCCATATGAGCCGTAGCCATACATCAAAAAAGGATTTGTACCATCCATTTTTATTCCTTTTTTATACACCATTGAAATGGGCACTTTGGTACCATCCTCAGCGGTGGCCCAGATACGCTTAGACTCGTAATTATCTTTATTAAAAGAACCCCCAAGTACTTCTGTTTGCTTTAAAACAGTTTTTTCTTGTGTATCCATATTAAAATCAATAATAGAAGAAGGTGTGGTTAAAGATGCATATCCATACCGCAGTGTTTGAGAATCAAACTCTGGGTTTGACATCGCTGATGCGCTATACGTTTCATTATCAAAAGGAAGGAAATATTGCTTTGTGTTGTCCCATCTTTTTATGTGCATTTGGTTTAAACCATTTGAGCGCTCTTCTACCACTAGATAGTCTTTAAATATTTCAATATCCTCCAGAAATACATCATCTCTATGAGAAATTTCATCTACCCAATTGTCTTTGGAGGTTTTATCTTCTGGAGTTTTCATTAATTTAAAGTTGGTAGCACCATCTTTATTTGTGACAATATAAAAGCTACCCTGGTAATGAGCTATGTTGTACTCGAGCCCTCGCTCTCTTGGCTGAAACATCTTAAAGGTTTCATTTGGCGAGTTTGCATCAAGAATTTGATATTCTGTGGATAGGGTGCTTAAACTTCCAATAACGATGTATTTTTTTGATTTTGTTTTGTACACAAAAGTGTTAAAGGTTTCATCCTCTTCTGTAAATACGTTTTGGTCATCTGTAGGGTCTTGACCAAGGGTGTGCTTAAATATTTGATTTGAGCGAAGCGTTTGTTCGTCTTTTTTAGAATAAAAAATAGTTTTGTTATCGTTGGCCCAAGTAGCGCCTCCGGTGGTTAACGGTATAACCTCTTGCATTAGTTTACCTGTGACCAAATTTTTAATATATATGGTATACTTTCTTCTACTTAAGGTGTCTACACCAAAGCTAGCCATTGTATTGTCTGGACTTATAGAAATTCCTCTTAGGTTATAGTATGAATGACCTTTAGCCATTTGGTTGACATCAAATAATATTTCTTCTGGTGCTTCAAGACTGTCTTTTTTACGGGTGTAAATAGGATAATCTTTCCCCTTTTCAAAACGTGTGATATAGAAATATCCATTAAGTTTATAAGGTAATGAGGCATCGTCTTCTTTTATTCTAGCCTTCATTTCCTCAAATAAATCCTTTTGAAAATCTTTGGTATGCGCAGTCATTTTTTGGTAATAATCGTTCTCACGCTCGAGGTAATCTATAACCTCTGGATTTTCTTTTTCGTTTAACCAATAATAGCCGTCTTGTCTAGCATCACCATGTTTTTCAATGTTTTTAGCAATTTTATCTACAGTTGGAGGGGTATGGTTCATAGGGGTATGTTTGGTGTTAACATCGTTACAAGCCAGTATCAAATATAGTGACACAAGGCTAAGGAGGGTGCAATTTTTCATAAGATAAGGTATCTATTGTCTAGCCGTAAAATTACTGCTTTTACAAGAAATTAAAAACTAATTGTTGCCATTAGATCATACAATTTAAAGTCAAGCATTGGCTGTTTGTAGCTTGAGGTTATTAAATGGTGACCCTAGCTAGTACATTGGTAAACTACATGTTAATTTAAATAGCTAGAAAGGTGTCTAGAAACTTACTGTGCATGCTATCTGTATAATCATGGTGTGTAACTACACGTAATTTTCCTTGACCCATATCACTAATACGGATATTTTGAGCGGCCAAGGCACCTATAAAATCATCTTGATTAAAATCATCTTGCATGTAGAAAATTACAATATTGGTTTGGGTGGGTTCTACTTTTTTAATGTAAGGCAAGCTTTGCAAAAGTGTGGCAATTTGTTTTGCCTTTGTATGATCTTCTTGTAAGCGTTGTAGTTGATGCTCCATGGCATACAGACCAGCAGCAGCCATAAAGCCTACCTGTCGCATCCCACCGCCAAGTACTTTACGTACTCTAATGGCATTTTTCATCAAAGAAGATGTTCCCATCAAAACGGTTCCCATGGGAGCGCCAAGGCCTTTGCTTAAACAAACAGAAATGGTATCAAACAAGCTACCATATTGCTTCGTGTCTTCATTATTAGCAACAATGGCATTCATTAAACGTGCGCCATCAAGATGAAGCCCAAGGTCATTATCTAGACACACTTTTTTAATTTTTATTATTTCATCTAGTTCATAACAGGCGCCTCCTCCTTTATTGGTTGTGTTCTCTAAACACACCAAGGTGGTTAGTGGGCTGTGATAAAAATCTGGAGGGTTTATGTTCTCTACTACTTGTTTGGCTGTGATCATGCCTCTATGCCCATCAACCAGCTTACAAGACACCCCACTATTAAAAGAGACGCCTCCCCCTTCATAATTGTATACATGAGCCCATTTATCACAAATAAGCTGTTGTGAGGGCTGGGTGTGTAATTTTATGGCTGCTTGATTGGCCATACTTCCTGTTGGGAAAAACAGCGCATCATCCATACCAAAAAGGGACGCCATTTTTTGTTCAAGGGCATTTACCGTAGGATCTTCTTTATACACGTCGTCTCCTGTTTTGGCACTCATAATAGCATCTAACATGCCCGGAGTTGGCCTTGTAACAGTATCACTTCTTAAATCTATAATCATGGTCTATTTTTATTATGTGTAATGCTCGTATCTTAGTTGAGATAGTTAGTTGGCAAGCCCACAACTAGCAAAATAAAGATCAAATAAGTGTTTGATTTTTAAAAATATAAAGATAGTAATAACTCATTTTACTTTTGTTTGTAATGCTTTTCTTTTTTCTGAAAATCAATACTTGTATTTTTACAATTCTTACCTGACAAAGGGTTTAAAAGAATATTTCAAACAAAATCTATATGATTACAACAGACCAACTCCAAGACCTTCGCTCTAGAATAGAGGTGTTAAGGCAATATCTTTGACATTGCTGGCAAAGAAATAGAGATAAGCAATGATGAGGAAAAAACCTTTGATCCAAATTTTTGGAACAAACCTAAAGAGGCAGAAGCCTTTGTAAAGCTATTACGCACCAAAAAAAAATGGGTTACAGATTACAAAATGGCGTTCTGCTTACTAGAGGATACAGAGGTATTATTTGAGTTTTTAAAAGAGGGAGAAGGAACACAAAAGCAACTTAAGGAGCGTTTTACCCAGGCCCATGAACTTACAGAGTCTCTTGAGTTTAGAAATATGCTAGGACAAGATGGAGACAGCATGAGCGCTGTTTTGCAAATTACAGCTGGCGCCGGTGGTACAGAGAGTTGTGACTGGGCCAATATGCTAATGCGCATGTATTTAATGTGGGCAGAGAAAAATGGTTTTAAGGTAAAAGAGCTAAATTTTCAGGCGGGAGATGTAACGGGTGTAAAAACGGTTACCATAGAAATTGATGGCGAATTTGCTTTTGGTTGGCTAAAAAGTGAAAATGGCGTGCACCGTTTGGTGCGTATCTCTCCTTTTGATAGTAATGCAAAACGTCACACCAGTTTTGCAAGTGTATACGTATACCCTCTTGCTGATGACACTATAGAGATTGCCATTAACCCCTCAGAAATATCCTGGGATTTTGCTCGTAGTAGCGGCGCTGGTGGGCAAAACGTCAATAAAGTAGAAACCAAAGCTATTTTAACGCACAAGCCAAGTGGTATTGTAATCCACAACAGCGAAACAAGATCACAGCTTGAAAACAGAGAAAAAGCCATGCAAATGCTAAAATCGCAATTGTATGAGATAGAACTGCGCAAGCAACAGGCCCAGCGGGCAGAAATTGAAGATGGTAAAATGGCCATTGAATGGGGAAGCCAAATTAGAAACTATGTACTGCAACCCTATAAACTCGTAAAGGATGTAAGAACAGCTCATGAAAGTTCTAACCCTGAGGCTGTTTTAAATGGCCAACTAGATGGATTTTTAAAAGCTTATTTAATGATGACTGGTCAAAAAAAATCTAGCAACGAATTATAAACACTAAAACACTATAAAACAAGTAATTAACTAATATTTGAAGTGTTTTATTTTAAGAAAAAAATCAACTATTTTTACAAACAAAATAACCCAAAGATGAAATACGCAATTGTAGCCCTTTTACTTTTAAGTCAACTTGCCTGTACTACAGACACAAACTCCTATACACTTAGTGGCAGCGCAGAGGGATTGGCAGATGGCTCTAAAGTTATTATATACTCTTTAAAAGATAACCGTACCAATGTAATTGACACCTTATTTATTAAAAGTGGTAGCTTTTCTGGGACCTTTCCAAAAACAACAGAGCCCTCTATGTACTTTATGGTTGTAAATAATAGTAGTATTCCCTACTTCCCACAAAGTGAAGATCTAAAAGCAACGATTTATAAAGATAGCATACAGGCATCTTTTGTAACTGGTAACCTTCAAAATGACTCTTATAGAGCATTTGCCAAAAATTCAAGAAAAGTAACAAAACTAAGAACAGACATTTCAGATAAATACAGAGCAGCCAAAAAAGTTAATGATGGCGCGCTTATTAAAAAATTACAACAGCAAAATGTAATAGTAACAAGAGACGAAGTTGCTTTCAAGAAAAATTTCGCCAAAGAAAATCCAAATTCTATTTTTGCGTTGTTACTAGTTTCTGAAATGCTAAGTCAAAAACAATTAAATGCCAGAGAGGCCTCTGATCTTGTAGCCAATTTTAGTCCAAAAATTAGTAGCACCAGCATTGCCAAAGAAATAACCGCCACTGCACAAAATTTAAAAAACAGTGATGTTGGAGGACAGGCTCCTGCCTTTAGTGCAAAAACACCTCAGGGTGAAACTCTTTCTTTAAAAGACACCATGGGAGAGTATACCATTATAGATTTTTGGGCGTCTTGGTGTGGGCCTTGTAGAAGAGAAAATCCAAATGTTGTACGCGTTTACAATAAGTACCATGATAAGGGTTTAAATATTATTAGTGTCTCTCTAGACAAAGCAGGACAAAAGGACCGTTGGATAAAAGCAATTAAAAAAGATAAGATGGATTGGTTTCATGTTTCTAACCTACAATTTTGGCAAGACCCAATTGCCAAGCAGTATGGAGTACGTTCTATACCTGCTACCTTTTTGTTGGATAAAAATGGTGTAATTATAGCCAAGGATTTAAGAGGAAGAGCACTAGAGACTAAAGTTGCCTCTCTTTTAGACTAAATACAATATATTTATACATATATATCATAAAAAGCGGCTGGTCATTATACCAGCCGCTTTTTTGTATGTTAATCTATACTATGACTTGGTGTTAAAATATGCCGCAACATTATCTTTTATTCTAGTTTCAATACTAGAAACCTCCGCTTTAATAAAAGGTTCACCCGTAATATTTTCATATAATTCTATATACCGCTCACTAACAGTTTGGATATAGGCATCGCTCATAAAGGGTACTGTTTGCCCTTCAAGACCTTGAAAGTTATTTTCTATAAGCCATTGGCGCACAAACTCCTTTGAGAGTTGTTTTTGAGGCTCCCCGGCATCTTGTCTTTGCTGGTAGCCTTCTGCATAAAAATAACGAGAAGAATCTGGGGTGTGTATCTCATCAATAAGTACTATTTCACCCTCTTTGGTTTTACCAAATTCATATTTGGTGTCTACCAAAATAAGACCTCGTTTTGCAGCTATTTCGCTGCCTCTTTTAAACAGCTTACGGGTGTAGTCTTCCAAGACCAGATAGTCTTCTTGGCTTACAATACCACGAGCTAAAATATCTTCTCTAGAGATATCCTGGTCATGGTCTCCCATCTCAGCTTTTGTGGCGGGTGTAATAATAGGGCTAGCAAAGGCATCGTTCTCTTTCATGCCCTGGGGCATCTCAACACCACACAACATACGTTTTCCTGCCTTGTACTCTCTTGCAGCATGGCCAGCCATGTAGCCGCGTATGACCATTTCTACTTTAAAAGGATCACAAGCCTCCCCTATTGCAACATTTGGATCTGGAGTGGCTGTAAGCCAGTTTGGCACCAAATCTTGGGTGTCTTGCATCATTTTGGTGGCAATTTGGTTTAAAATTTGGCCTTTAAATGGGATACCTTTTGGCATTACCACATCAAAGGCGCTCAACCTATCTGTGGCTACCATTAATAGTTGGTTGTTGGCAAGGGTATATACAGATCTAACTTTTCCGTGATACACACTTTTTTGCCCTGGAAAATTAAAATCTGTTTTAATAATTGTAGTACTCATAAGGGTCTTTTGATTGCAAAATTAATGCGCAAAAATAAATCAATAGGTTTATTATTATAGTATTTCAGATAAAAATTATACATCTAGATTCTCAATTCTTTTGTAGGCAGAAATTATCTTTTTAACCAGTTTATGGCGTATTACATCTTTATCATCTAGAGAGACCATACCCACTCCATCTACATCCTTTAAAACTAGTAGCGCCTCTTTTAAACCTGAGGTTACTCTACGAGGAAGATCAATCTGTCCTGGATCTCCAGTGATGATAAACTTAGCGCTTTTTCCCATACGGGTTAGAAACATTTTCATTTGTGCATGGGTTGTATTTTGGGCCTCATCTAATATAACAAATGCGTTGTCTAGGGTTCTACCACGCATAAAGGCCAGAGGTGCAATTTGTATGGTACCGTTTTCGATGAGGGTTTCTAATTTTTCTGCAGGAATCATATCTCTAAGACCATCATACAGGGGTTGCATGTAAGGGTCCAATTTCTCTTTTAAATCTCCGGGTAAAAATCCTAAATTTTCTCCCGCTTCTACAGCAGGACGTGTCATTATGATACGTTTTACTTGTTTTTCTTTTAAGGCTTTTACCGCCAAGGCAACAGCCGTGTAGGTTTTACCTGTACCTGCTGGGCCCACTGCAAAAACTAGGTCTTTGGTTTTTGAAAAATCTACTATTTTACGCTGGTTGGCCGTTCTTGCCTTGACAAGCTTACCATTTACCCCGTGCACAAGTACATCTCCACTTTTGGAGGAGGTTTGATAGTCTGCCTTACTGGTGCTGGAGAGTACACGCTCAATTATATTTTCGTCAATTCTGTTGTAGGTGCCAAAATGCTCTAATAGCATAGCGATGCGTTTGTCAAACTCTTGTAACACCTGGTCATCACCAAAGGCTTTTAATTTGCTACCCCTTGCAACAAGCTTTAATTTGGGAAAGTATTTTTTTAATAAATCAATATTGGCATTTTGATTCCCAAAAAAATCTCTTGGGTTTATCTCTGTAAGTTCGATACTAAGTTGGTTCAAAAGCGGTGGTGTTTAATAGAAATTAATAAAAGTTGTTTATAAGTCTTAATTCTTAAAGTAAATATAGTTTTTTGAATTCATAAAGTAGTTTAGTTTTGTAATAGTACTGTCAACAATATATCAACAATACACTATGGCCATAATTACCCTTACTACAGACTTTGGTGAAAAGGATCACTTTGCTGGTGCGGTGAAAGGGGCTATATATAGTGAGTTGGAGGAAGTTAAAATTGTTGATATCTCACATTGTGTGTCTCCTTTTCATATCATGGAGGCTGCCTATATCATACAAAATGCATACAGTAGTTTTCCTGCAGGGACCATACATATTATAGGAATAGACAGCGAGCTAAACCCAGAGAACAAGCACATTGCAGTACTTCTAGATGGACATTATTTTATATGCGCTAACAATGGTATTATCTCTATGCTGGCCAATGAAATAAAGCCACAGAAAATTGTTGAGATTAATATTCATGATAGGATCATTACTAACTTTCCTGTATTGGATGTATTTGTTAAAGTAGCGTGCCATATTGCCCGCGGAGGAACCCTAGAGGTTATTGGAAAACAAGTAGATGCGCTTAAAGAATTACGGGGCATACGCCCTACTATAAATCAAGATGCAAACCAAATTATGGGGAGCGTAATTTATATAGATAACTACGGAAATGTGATTACTAACATTACCAAATCAAAATTTGAAGAAATTGCAAAAGGAAGATCTTTTAAAATAACGGCTAGAACTGCAAACTTTACTACCATACACAGCCATTACAGTGATGCTATTAATTTTGATACTCCAATTGGCAAAAGAGATGAGGACGGTAAAAAAATTGCACTTTGGAACTCCTCAAACTATTTAGAACTCTCTATCTACAAAAGCAATCCTGCAACAGTTGGGAGTGCCAAGTCTTTGTTTGGATTACAGTACAGAGACACCATAACTATAAATTTTAATACCAGCGCTTAACCATTCAGTAATTTTTTAAATATATGTTTACACGCATTGTAAAAATGGAGTTTCAAGAAGATAAAATAGCCTCTTTTTTGGCAAATTTTGAAGCCGTAAAACACAACATAAGACACTTTAAAGGCTGTTTGCATTTAGAGCTATGGAGAGACAAGCACAGGCCAACTATTTTTTTTACTTACAGTAAATGGGAAAAAGAAAGTGATTTAGAAAACTATAGAAACAGCGAATTATTTAAAGGAGTTTGGGCAACAACNNTAGATACCCATAGCGAAGTTATAAAATAGTATCATACACAAAACATCATTATGGAGTCTAATTGGGTAGTTTTATACCTTGACTTTGGCTCTTTTTTTTTGTGGCTAGTTTTTGGTTTGTGATGGCCAATAAATTACTGCAAGAGGCTAGACTTATAAACATAGTGGGCAAGAAAAATGCAGTTTCACTTTTGGATCTGTAAAAATTATGCCACCCCCTATATTATGGGAGCTATTGCGTATAGTGGTACTTGTGTTATTACTGCTAGTTTTTGGTTTGTTATTTGGGTTTTTAAGAAAAAAGAAGCACCTATTTTAAGTGTTGATAAGTTCGTGTTGTAGTATGCTACATTTGAGATATATTTGTAAGTAGAGAAGCACCTTACA
>ENA-UZWT01012079-UZWT01012079.1-metagenome-genome-assembly--contig:-Day-1-50m-contig-12079_pt1 | contig 12745 bp, 16 predicted proteins | sample MGYA00260338_ERZ794898 | MGnify/ENA metagenome assembly ERZ794898 | reverse complement strand
TCTGCTGCTGCATTTGCAGTTCTTGATGACAATACAATGACTGAATCAAAACCTGCTCTTTCATTACTGACTGTAGTTTCTGTTGCTGATGTTGCTAAAGTAAAAGTACCACTATTATTAGTCTTGCCGTTCATAGCGTTATTAACTACTTCAGATACTAATCTAGGGTCACCACCTTGATAGGGAAGTGTACGATACATTCTAGGCATTATCTATTGCCTTGTGGTTTTACATCTACATCTACTGCCATAGCTGTTGTCCAGTTTCCTGTAGGTTGCACATTAAACCTGTGATACCTACCTGCACTCCTTAAACTGCATCTACCCTCTGTAGTAGCAGGAACAAATGTACTAAATTCAATAGTATCATCTAGCTCTCTGCGACTAGCTACTGCTACTTGTGCTGTGCCGTTGTCTATTTGTGGTCTTGCTAATGTTGCTACAGAGTTATAACCAACCTCTACATCCGTTGTAATTAGTTGAGGTATTATGGATTCGCCTGTAAAGGTTACAATTTTGTCATCTTTTGTCCCTGCAAATAAAAATTTACCACCAATAAACAATCGTGAGTCTAGTGATGCTGGCATAGTATCTATATCTGTATAACCTAAAATAGACTCTAAACTTTCTAATGATTCTCCTAATGTTGCAATAGTGCCTACAGAGTCTGATGTTGTTTCAGCTCTTGACCATTTTTGTAACTGCCAATTATAAATAAGTATTCTTCTATTTCCATCTACATCAGAATAGTTCCAAACCACTAAGTTTTTAACTGGGTCTACAGCGGCACTCATTGTGTTTAATTTAGTTAAATCAACTCTGCCAAAAAACCACCTATCTATTTTTTCTAACCCTATATTTGTTATTGTTTGACCATCTGTAGAATACCATCCATCATCTGACAAAAAGAAAGTAATGTTTCCATATTGAGCAACAGAGTTACCCTCCAAACATCCTAATCCATTAGATATTGTGTCAAACTGAAAGAACAATGGAGAGCCAACATAAGATGCTCTAACCACCGATTTTTCTAATAATATAACACCAAACTCGCCACCTGTAATTGCTTGAACATTACCACCATCTGCAATAATTTGATAATCACTTTGGCTTGTGCTGCCAGAAACCCAATCTGTTTCGTCATTAATATCTGACCATTGCACTTTATCTGGCTCTGAACCTACACCAATGTTTCCTGCAAAAACAAAATCACGAACTACAGCAATGTCTTTGGCTATAGGTGCTACTGCTGAAGCATCTGAAAATGCTGTTGATGAACCTATAGTCCATGTTTGTAATCTAGCATTATCATTACAAGCTAAAACTACATTACCAAATTGCTCAAATCTCCATGTGCCATCACCACTATAACCACCTGATTTAGATACATCTGCTAGTGACAATGTGCCAATATTAAGTTTATATAACTTTGTAGCACTACCTGCAAATACTTCTACTACTGCACCAAATTTTGCTACAAAAACACTGTTAAGAGTTTCACTAGCAGCGTTAGAAAAATCTACCGAACTAGGAAATGCTCCATAACCAATACCTAAAGGATATACATTTTTAGCATCATTTAAACTACCTGCATTTGCTGGTTGGTCTGGCAACCAATCTGTAAATTGTAATCTTTTTGTAGTCATATTATAGTTTCATGATGTATGCAAGAGCATAGTAAGGAGGTAAGTTAGCATTGGTTGCAGAAGTACCACTACTATTAACTGATACAGTATGGTTGTGAGTACCACTGCTAGGGATAGATACTGTGTGTGAGTGTGCACCTGCACCATTTGTATCTGCCGTTAAACCACTATATGATTGTCCTCCACGAGCTCCTACTGCACCACCAATTACAGAAGAATTATAAAGTCCGTATGGATGTACATGGTTACCTACAGTGTTTGTTGAGCCTGAATGTGCATGAGCTCCAGTAGTTGATGTAGATGCTGTGTGAGTGTGTGATGGTAATGTAGCAGTAGCAGAACCACCTGTATTGTTTGGGTTATAAGTGCTTCCTGCACCAACTACAAATCTATTTCTTAAATCAGGAGTTCCTGACGAACCATTACACAATGCCCAACCACTAGGTATAGATGCAACACTTCCTGACCACAATATAATCATTCCAGTAGTAAATGAAACAAGAGATGTCCATGTAGGTGTTGCTGATGAACCTCCAGATGTTAAAAATTGCCCTGAACTACCCGTTGCTCCATCCATTGTTAATGAACCAGTTACATTTACTGCTCCACCTGTAATAGCTACAGCATTAGAGTTTTGAGCAGACATAGTTCCTAAAGATGACCATACAGGAGTATTTGTAGAACCAACAGATGTTAAAACTTGTCCGTTAGTACCTAAACTTCCATCTAAATAAACACTACCATTAATAGCTAATGAGCCTGATGATGTTATTGTGCCAGTGCTAGTCCAACCATCACCACTAGAACCATCCTGCCAATTTTTAATTTGTGCCATTGTTTCACGAATAGCATTATTGATGGTGCTAGGTGGGCATCCTTCATTTATGTTAATAGTGTTAATGTCAGTATTGTTAGCTGCAACACTGTCCCACTGCGATACTTTAGTTTTTGCCATGTTTTATCCTTGTCGTTTCCAATCGTTAGTTCCTACTGTTGAATCTGTCCATACATCACTACCTGCTGATACTGCTGACCATGTATTTTCTTCTACGGGTACATCAGTCCATTCTTCACCTAGTAAATATCCTGTTGCTGTTACTGTTCCTACACCATTTACAGAAGCATTAGCGTGTCTTACTACTGTTGAAAGTATTTCTAATGTAGCAACACCCTCTACATTTGCATGACCCTCTGCTATTAATCCACCTAACGCTGTTACAGTAGATGTTCCGTTAATAGAACCTTGACCAAATGTAATTTTTAAACCATTAGCAGTTAGTGTAGCAACACCACTAATACTTGCATCGGCATAGATAATAGAACCTGATAGAGCAACTGTTAGTGTTGCACGACCACTAATATCACCCTCACCAAATGCTATATAAATAGCATTAGAAGTAACAGTTGCAGTGCCTGTAATAGAACCTGTTGCATTATTAATTAAACCACCTAATGCAGATACAGTTGCTTGACCATTAACACTTGCATCACCAAGTCTTATTCTTAATCCATCTGCCGTTAGTGTTGCAGCTGCACTAATAGATGCAGCAGCAGTTCTTTCTCTTAATGCACTCGCTGTTAGAGTACCTACACCTTGTATCTGTGCAGCACCTGTTTTTGTTATAGTGCCTAGTGCAGAATATGGACTTTGTGAAAATGCAGATAAGCCGTACATTTACTCTGCTTCTTCTGGTGTGTTACCTTCGGCAATCCATTCTAAATATTCTTGGTAGTCTCTGTTGTTTGAGTCAAAAGGAATACAAGCTCCATCTGATATTCTTTTAATCATATTTTCGTCTATGTTACCTAGCATATTTATTATTTTTCTATACATAATTATAGCTCCGCATCTGCTGACCAACCACTATTAACATCAGGGTAAAAATATGACCTACCAGCAGCAGCAGTAATGTAATAAGCAACCATATTATTTTCACCGCCTTTAATATATTGACTGCCTGTTGTATTACTTGTAGTAAATGTTCCTACTGTTGCCATAGTTGGTAATGCTCTTTTTGTTTGTTTAAAAGAAAGGTTAATAGTAGGTACTGGAGTACCTGCTGTGTTAGCATAAGTGTCACCTAATGTAGTTTGAAGAAGTGAATCTGCAATTTTTTCATAATACCTTTGACACATAGATAGCTGTTGTGAGTGCATAAGGTTTTCAAAAGGTGTTGCTGTTGTCCCTGCTTCTAATTGAACACCTGTAACTTGCCATGTTGAATTTATAGTATTTGTTAAAGCTACTTGTGTACCTGTTGCACCTAGTTTGCTTTCACTTTGCCAAGCATCGTTACCAGATGATGTATAGTTTGAACCCATGCTATTTGTAAAAGCAACTTGAATAGCTTTTGTATTATCTGTATTAAATGTTCCTGATGTTGCACCTGCAATAGTTATTGTTTTATATTCCCAAGTACTTGCAGATGAAATTGTATAAGGAGTTACATAACTTCTATCATTATTAGAACTTCTAATTGCGAGACTATAGTTACCTGCTATAGATGCTTTTACCCAAAATGATATTGTTACAGTTTTTGCATCTGAAGTACCCCATTCTAAATCTGACCAATTTAATCCTTCAACAGCTTGCCAAAACATATTGTAAGCATCAGCAGTAATAGAAGAAGAAGCAGTTGTATTTGTTAGCTTAAATGAATTTGAAAAACCAACAGGAGAATCTGTTACTTGCTGAACAGAAACAACTTGACCACCACTACCACCTTCTTGAAATTTAAATCTATCTACTGTGTAATCAGAACTAACTGTAGCAGCACTACCTGAATTTCTTTGGTCTACTCTCATATCACCATTAATAATTCTATTTTTACCTACAGGAGCAGAGGGTTGTAATGAGCCATCATTATATGTAATACCATCAGTTCCGTTAATTGATACACTCATTATTTAGTCTCCGATTGCTGTGTTTACTGCTGTCATATCTTCATCTGTCCAATAATCTTTAGCTACCATAATCTCAAGATGTTCTACATTCCTAGAAATACAATCTGCTACTTCTTCGTCAGTCATATCTTCAGGTGGGTTAGTTCTCATCTCATTAATCAAGTTTACAGAATCTAGCATTGCAGAATAGTCTTGTTCTATTTGTTCTGCTGTTTTTACATCTGCTGTTGCAATTTCGTCAGTCATTTTAGTTTCCTTGTAATTTATTTTCTAATTCTTTTACTTTTGTAGAGAGTTCTTGTATTGCTTTTACTAATATTGGAATAACTGCTGCTTCTGAAACTTCTTGAGAGCCATCATCACGACTATCCCACATTTTAAATCCATCTTTAATATCAGGGTGTGCATCAATAGCTTCTTTAACTTCTTGTGCTATAAAACCATGATTAGTTTCTGAATTTTTATAAGGTGTAGTTGAATCTTTTTTATAAGCTGAAAAAGTAGTAGGTAAGTCACCTTTATTTCTGTAATTAAAGGTTCTTGGTTTTAAGTCATTAACAAAATCAAGACCTGCTGTTGAGTGTTCAATATCTTTTTTATAACGCTTATCTGATACAGTTGCCCATGATGCTGTACCATGAGCAGCACGAATGTCAAGAGAAGTCCTTCCGATAGTAGTATACCCTGCTGCACCTTCAACTGAATAGCCAAAAGCATTTGCATAATCACCCGTTGCTGAAGTAGACCTTGCATTGTAGCCAACAAAAACATTTCTAATACCAGTGGTTAATGCTGACCCTGAACTTCTACCAATTGCCACATTTCTTGTACCTGTAGTTAAACCACCAAGAGAAGCATAACCCACACTAGTATTATAATCTGCTGTGGTGTTTGCATCTAAAGCAAAATTACCAACAGCAACATTTTGTTGTCCTGTTGTATTTTTATATAAAGCTTGATACCCTATTGCTGTATTACTAGCAGCAGTAGTGTTATCTTCTAAAGCTTGATATCCTATTGCTACATTAGCAGCACCTGTCGTATTTTGACCAAGAGCACCTTTACCAACCGCAGTATTATTAGAACCTGTAGTGTTTGATTCTATTGCATTTTTACCTACAGCAGTATTGTCAGCACCTGTGGTATTTTGACCAAGAGCATCACTACCAACTGCAGTATTAAAACTTGCAGTAGTGTTGACATCTAAAGCATTTTGTCCAATTGCTGTATTTTTACTACCTGTAGTGTTAGCTGCTAAAGCAGCGTGACCAAAGGCAGTATTGTTATCCGCAGTATTTAATTTTAAGGTATCATTACCAAAAGCATTATTATATTCACCAGTAGTATTAGTTAATAAAGCGTTTCTACCAAATGCCTGATTATAACTTCCAGTAGTGTTTGAACTACAAGCATCACGACCTACAGCTACATTAGAACCTCCTGTAGTATTATCCTGTAAAGCAGCTTCACCTACTGCTGTATTACTAGCACCTGTTGTATTGTTAGTTAATGCAAAAGAACCAACAGCTGTGTTTTGAACCCCATCAATATTTTCCTCTAAAGCAGTATGACCCATAGCAGTATTATTACTACCTGTAGTATTACTTTTTAAAGCATTACGACCCATAGCAATATTATGATTGCCTGTAGTATTACTTTTTAAAGAATGATATCCCACTGCTGCATTGTCATCACCTGTAGTGTTAGCCTCAAAAGTATCAGTACCTACTCCTGTATTTGTAGCTACACCACCTGTTGAAGTTATAGTTACTGTTCCTGTTGTTGCAGGTAGTGTAAGTGTGTTTGTTCCTGCGACACTAGGAGACGATATAGTAATTTCACCAGAGGTATCTCCTTTTAATACTATGTCAGCCATTATTCTGTCTCCTCGTCTGCTTCCATTGGTGTGTTACCTTCTGCTACCCATTCTTGGTATTCTTGGTAGTCTGTGTTGTCTTCATCTTTAGGAATATATTTTTTACTACCATCATCAAAAGATTGCTCAATAGTGTTTATTTTTCCTGAATCTGTTTTCATTAATTTATATTTCATAATTAAAGCTCCGAACTTAAAAGTATTCTATCATCTGAAGTGTCTAGTTCTATGAAGTATCTTCCTGAACTACTTGTAGATACCCTTAATGCAATACTCATAGTATTTAAATATCCAAAAGAATAACTACCTACATTATAGTTATTCCAAGTACCTTCTTCTGTAACTGATGGAGAACTTCTCATAGAACCACCAAAGAGAGGTATATAAGTGTAAACATTAGAAGTGCTAGAAGAATCTCCACCAAAAATAGCTGCTGATGATTTTCCACCACCTATAACTTGAAAATACCTCTGACATAATGCTAATTGTTGTCCGTATTGTAAGTGTTCAAATGGTGTTGCTGTTGTACCTGCTTCTAATTGAACACCTGTAAAAGCTATTTCATTTGATGTACTTGCTGATATATCTATTGTTTGTCCTGCTGCAAAATTTGCATTAGCGAAGGTAGTCCAAGTTAAAGGTAATGTGCCTGATGTATAATCTGTACCAGCAGCCATCACAAGATTTACATACAAAGAACCAGCGTTATCATTATCAAAAGAACTTGCTGTATCACCAGCAAAAGTTACTGTTTTATATTCCCATGTATTTGTTGCATCTATAGTGTAAGTTTTGCCTATATATTTATTACTGTCTACTGAATAAAGTGATGCTACAGCAGTTCCTGTTACATTAGATTTAACCCAAAATGATAAAGTTAAAGATTTAGCACTTGAAGTTCCATATGCAAGTTGTTGTAAATTAAATCCTTCAATTATTTGTCTGAGAGTACTAAAACTATCTGCAGAAGTATATGCAGTAGTACAATCATATTTAACACTTTGTGAAAATCCATCTGCAAAAGGAGCATTTGCAGATGTTAAAGCTGTTTGTGCTTGAGTATAAGTACCTCCACCTGACAATTGATGTTTCCATCTATCACAAGTATAGTATCCAGCACTAGTAATTCCAGTAACACTCGTACCCCTTTGTGCAATAGCCATATTACCATTAATGATAAGGTTTTTACCTGATTGAGCAGTAATAGCGACACCACTTGCATTTTGTAATCCACTAGATGTTACTTTAGCTTGGGTTACTCCAGCTGATTGTAGTTCTATCTCACCACTTGTGTCTGGTGTAATAACAACACCATTACTTGTATCTGAATTTATTGTACTTGCCATTATAAAACCACCCATTTACTAGAAGCTGGAACTGTTACTGATACTCCACCCGAAACCGTTACTGGTCCTGTAGACATTGCGTTGTAACCTGTAGGTATTGTGTAGTTAGTTCCTATTGTTGCATTGTTAACAAATAAACCATTAGTCGCACCTAATTGTGGTGCTATGCCTGTATTGTCACTATCTTGAACTACAGCTTTTTCAGCAGGGTAAGTACAAAAGACATCACTTGTGCCTGATAAAGTAATTTTACTACCACTATTGCTAGATTCTAATACTGTAGTTCTGGATAAAGTTGTGCCTGAAGCTGTATAAGTTCCTAGACCTACCTCATAGTCGTTACCACTTGTAATAGCATAATAAGTTGTATTACCATCACCTATAGCAGCAAAAGATTGAAAACCTGCACTTGCTCCAGCTAATGTAACTGTGCCTGTACCTGTTGTCGTAGTGGTTTCTTTTACTCTATCTTTTACGATAAGAGCCATGTTTTATCCTTACGCTAATTCTACAGTTAAGTTGCCTGTAGTGATTTTAAATATATCACCTGAATCAATAGTTTTAGAAGCATCTAGTGCTGTGTGGTATAACATATTTCCAGAACTAGCAGCATCCCATAAAGCTATCCAACCTACAGTTCCCCATGTTGCAGTTGCAGTTGGGAAAGTTACATCTGCATCTGTAGCAACTAAACCTGATGTGCCTGAAGCAGTAGCAAAAGAAGCAGCAGTTCTAGCATAAGAACCGCCAGAAACTTCAGCTCCAGTTCCAGCATCTGTTGGGTCTGCTGTGTGTAGTGATACATAAGGGTCGTTTACCGCTGTAAAAGCAGTTCCGTTAAGTGTAGCGTTTAGAAGTGCGACTTCTAAATAATCCGACATTTCAGCCATAGTAATTTACCTCGTTGAGTTAGTAATAGTAAGTGGTTGAGCAGGGTATTCAGATTCGTCATCACTCTTGCGTAGAGCTGTGACTCCTCTGTCATACATACTTGCCCATGTGTTAAGTCTTTCATCATTCATCAAATATGGTTCTGCTTCACCTAGTGCAGCGTAAAGTAATAAATCAGGTGTATCTGCTAACCAAAGGTTAGATGAATTAGTGTCGCTCAAATATTCTGGTTTATAAAAATAAACCATTTGAAGTGTGTAAACACCATCAGGGATTGGAGCAAATTGAAACTCTGCACCCAATAGTGTATAGCGATTAGGTAATCCAGAAGTAGATGAATGAGCATTTCTAAAAAAATTACTTGTAGATAAAAACTTAATTGTTTGTGGTGGGTTACCTTGTAAGTGTAAATCTTTCATAGCAACAAAATCAGAAGGCAAAGATACAGTAGCATCACCTGCTGTAGTATCTGCAGTAGCAACTTTAATCATTTGTCTTATGCGTAAATCTCTTAACAATCTATCTTCAGCTAATCTTATAAACTCTGGTATCTGGGTTGTTAAATCAGAACGAGCTAAATAATCAGCTATAGTCGCTTGTAGCGTTGTGTAATCTGTAAAAAATGCCATTTAGATTCTGCCCTGTTTTGTTCTAAAAAATCTATTGTCTGGGTCGTTCAACCATTTAAAAAAAGCCTTTTGGTCTAATACATGAAATCCTCTCATGATGCCTTGTTGATTTAATTTATCTACAACAGTCATTGGAATAGATGCTATCTTGTTATCAAATACATCATCACCCCATTTTTTAGAGTTATTGTTATATTCTTTTTTGTTTCTTTCAACAATGTCACTTACATCTTGTACGACTTCTAATACTATTCCATCATCAGTTTTATGTTCTTTGTAATTTCTGTATTCTACTTTTTTTAAGTGGTCGTTATATTTTCCCATATCAATCCTTAATAATACTGCCCACCGAAGTGGGCAACATTAGTTTTTATTACGATACTAATAAGTCAGCAACAATACCATGTGCTTTCTCGTTAGATACTTGTAGAGTGTACTCAACAAGCATTTGATGCTTCTCACTATCACCAGCTTTAGCCAATAGATTTGACTCAAATGGTCGTAGTGTAGCAACAGATGCCATAGTTGGGTCAAGCAATAGTGCTTGTTCACCACTACCAGTTCCACCATCAGCAGTCATAAATCTGTCAGGTACAACAGATAAAGTACCAAAGTCTGACATATAAACATCAGCAGCACCTACAATAGTAGTCTGCTTGTCTGATGGAGCTTGATAACGCTGTGCAGCAATACCAGTAAATGCTGATACTGCTTGTTTTTGTGTTGGTGGAACAACTAATAATGTTGGGTTACCACCATTTTCAAAACATGATTTAACTGCTTCTTTTAGTTTATCTTCACCAAAAGCACCATAGTTACCAGAACCTGCTGAAGTACGAGTAGCTGTTCCGTTACCACCGACTGGTGCAGCTCCTGTAGAGCCTGTATCTTCTGTAACATAGTTAGTTAATAACCATGTTTGGATAGAACCAAGTAATCTAGCTGCTGAAGCAGAACCTGCTGATTGAGCTACATTACCTAGAATAGTTTTTTCCATGTCTCGTTTTAGCTCTTGTCCTGCTTTAGCTAGTTGGTAAGCTGTTTCTGATTTACGACCAGCTTTATCAACTGCATCAAGAGTACCTGATACATGAACTGTTTTACCTTGAATTTGTGTTCTGTTACCAACACGAACTGTAGGAGTAGCTGAAGCAGCTCCTGCATCTGCACCCTCAAGTAAACCAGAATCACTAGCTGCTGCTAGAGTATCAGTTTGCCATTCATGGTATGTTGCTGTTGCTTTAGTTTTGCCAATAGATGAAACTACTGGTGTTTCTGTTGGAGCAATACTGTAGATAGTGTTAGATAAATCTTCCCTATCTCCCTTTGCTGTATAAGTTCTAAATTCTGCCATTGTTTTTCCTTAAATAAAGTTTTCAAATATAGCTGCTGCATCTCTGGCTGAACCAGATTGCTGTAGCCTTTTAAGTTGTTTCTTTTGTATGTCGGTTACACTTTGCTTTACTTTAGCTCCAGACTTTACAGTCTTTGGTGCTTTAGCGACTTTTTTCTTAACACCAGCTTTACCTGCCATTAATTTGTCGTACTGTGCTGCTTTATGTAATACCAATACATGGCGAGAGTCATAGACTTGTGATAATTCCTCGTCTGTGAAACCAGCCTTTTTTCCGTAGCTACGAATGTCATTTCTGACTTGTTCGCCTTTCGTTTTGTCTGAAAACTCTGGTAAGGATTCTGCTAGTTTAATTTGTTCTTGTTCTACAAACTTTTGCATTTGTGCTTGAGATTCCGTTTGTTGCTCTTGAGCAAGACGAGCTCTTTCAGCTTGAATAGCTTGTAACTGTTCTTTTTTTTCGGTCATTTCTGCAACCTTAACTGCATATCCTATCGGGTCGTTCTCTTTCATTGCAGCTAAATCTTCTGGACTGTCATTTTGTCCAGTTAATAACTTTTCTATAGACTGCAATTTAACTTGATAATCATCTCTAACTTTTCTAGCTTCAATAATAGCTTTAGCTTCCTGCTCAATGACTTTACGCTGTTCAGCTACTTCTTGAGTCTTTTTAGTATAATCAGAGCCGAGTTGATAAGATTTCTTTAGCTCATCAAGGGTAACTTCTTTTTCTTCACCTGCTGCTTTGATGGTGAAAGTTTGTTCTTCCTCAACTTCTTCAGGTTCTTCAACTTCGGATTCTTCTTCAGCTTCTACTTCTTCTTCGGCTTCTACTTCTTCTTCCACCTCTGGTTCAGTTTCTTCTTCAGTTTCCTCTACTTCTTCTACTTCTTCGGTTTGTTCTTCTACAACTTCTGGTTGTTCCTGTGTGGAGTCCTCTGGTGCAGATAACATACCTTCAATAGCTGAAGCTGCATCTGTTACTGTTAGATTTCCACTTTCCGTTGTATCGGAAGTCATGGTGTCATCACTCATTTTATTTCCTTATGCCATCTTGGTGTGGCTTTCCCATACAGGCTAAATGCCTATATTATTTTCCATGCTTTGTCTTTTATCTCATCATCTTTTGCGATAGATTCAAAACGAGCCATGAGTTCGTTAATAGTCCTGATTCTGACATAAGCTGCTTCTCTTACACTTGATTCATCATCATCAGAGTTAATAATTAAATCTGTTAATTCTTTTTTCATTGCATCTACTTCGTCTAGTAGTTCCTGACTTTGTAGTAAGTTTCTAAATGCTTCTGATTTATTCATTATTTAGGTGTTGCCATATTTTGTATTTTTTCTAAAGAATCCATAACTGCTTTGTCTTGTTCGCTTTGTGCTTTTTGTGCAAACTCTAATTCTTTTAATGCCATTTCTTTTTCAAACTGAACTCTATCTTCTTGAATTTCTAACATTTCTTTTTGAGCTTTAAGTTCTGCTTTTTGTTTTTCTAGTTCTAGTTTAGCCATATCAGATTGCATCTTCATCTGTGCTTTTTCTCTTTCTACTTCTGCAAGTATAGCTGCTGCTTTAGTATTACTATCTTCTTCTTTAGGAGCTTGAGCAGCTTGTTGTGCCATTTGCATAGCTTGTTCTTCTGATATTTCCATTAAAAACTGACTGTCATCTTTAAACCCTGCCATATTTACAAATCTTGCTAGGGTATCTCTGTATTGCTTAATATTAACTAACGGGTTGTTTAAACCATATCCTTTAATTACTTCTTCTTGTTTAGCAAGAATCATTTGCATAGTCGCTAATTGTTCTTGCTTACCACCTGTACCTAAACCTACATTAACTGTTAGGTTGTATTCTGTGTCCCATTCTCTAGGATTCATAGGAACAAATGAGTTATTAATTTTAACAATTCTTTCTTTGTCTTGATATTTACAGACTAATGCTATAATACCTTTAAATAATGAGCTAACACCTGTGTCTGCAAATATACGAGCTATTAACTCTAACTTACCTTGTGATGCAGATGTCATAGCACTAACTGCTGTTGCTGTTACATTTTGTAAAAGATTAGGGTCAAGACCTTGCTGTGCATCTGA
>ENA-UZWT01005734-UZWT01005734.1-metagenome-genome-assembly--contig:-Day-1-50m-contig-5734_pt1 | contig 12799 bp, 10 predicted proteins | sample MGYA00260338_ERZ794898 | MGnify/ENA metagenome assembly ERZ794898 | reverse complement strand
GATAGTGTAATGATGGCTAAGTTTGATGATAAAATTAGAATGAAAGTTTTCACTTGGAACGGAGAACGAGATACTTTGATGAGCCCTAGGGATTCTGTTATTCATCATAAATGGTATCTACGATCAGGCTTATTATCTATTGATCCTCATACGGGTTTTATTCGTGCTTGGGTAGGTGGGATAAATTATAAATATTTCCAGTACGATCACGTAAGAGCAACTCGTCAGGTTGGATCAACATTTAAACCATTTGTTTATGCAACTGCTATTGAAAACGGAGTAAACCCTTGTGAAGAGTACCTAAATGAAGAAGTGACATTTCCAGCAGGGTTATATGGATTAGAAGAACCATGGAAACCAAAAAACGCAGGAGGAGAATCAAATTTAGACGGTCAATCTTTAACGTTAAAAATTGCATTAGCTAATTCAGTGAACTCTATTACAGCTAGAATTATGAAGAATTTCGGTCCTGAAGCAGTAATTAATGTTGCTCGAAGATGTGGGATTTCAACTCCTATCGACCCTGTTCCTTCAATTTGTTTAGGTACTCCTGATGTATCACTTTATGACATGGTATCTGCTTATTGTGTTTTTGTAAATAAAGGTATTAGAATAGAACCTCAGTTTATAACTAGGATTGAAGATAAAAACGGATCTGTAATTTGGCGACCAGTACCAGAAAGGCGCGAAGCAATGACGGAAGAAAATGCCTATCGAATGATTGAGTTATTAAGTGGTGTAGCTGCTTATGGTCCAAAAGTAGGCGGGAAAGCAACCTATGGAACAGGAGTTCGGTTAAGATCTCCCAACCGTCCATATGCTAAAATCCCATACTCGGTTAAAATATCAGGAAAAACAGGAACTACTCAAATGCAAAGTGATGGATGGTTTATGGGTATGACTCCTGATTTAGTTACAGGAGTTTGGACAGGTTGTGAAGACCGCGCAGCTCATTTTCTATCCTTAAGATTAGGCATGGGAACTAACATGGCACTACCTATTTGGGGATATTATATGAATAGTATTTACAAAAATCCAAAACTAAAAATATCTAAAGGAGATTTCATCAAGCCAGAGTCGTTGAAAAACGAAGAATTCGATTGTGCTAAACGTAAAGCTAACTTCCAAAATACATCACAGAATGTGGATTTCGACGAGTTTTAGTATTACATAGTAAACTTGTGCAATTAAACTTGCTAGTCTTTACATCAGTTTTTATGCAAAAAATAAATCGTTGGTTTAATACGAGAAGTTAACGGTTGTTTATGCTTCTTTTTCTAAAAGAATTTCTTTCGCCATTTTCATTGGAACAGAAATGTACTTTTTTTCCATGTAAGCGAGCATTTTATCAAGAACTTCTTTGTTTTCAACAGTCATGGCATCCATTTCTTTTATGAACACTTCGTTCATGGCCAATTCTTTGATTTCTTTAATTTTTTGAGGAACTGCCTTCATTGCTAATTCAACTTTTCGTTCCTTGAACGCCAATTTAAATGCAATGATTTGTTCTTCAATCAATGTTTGACAAACGGTAAGTTCTTTTTCTCTCTTTTTAAGGTTTGATTTTGAGACTTCTTTTAAGGCTTTAATTTCAATGTAATTTACGTTGTTCTTTTCGATTACTTCTGGATGAATGTCGTAAGGTACAGCAATGTCAATAATTGTCTTTTTATTCGTTTCTTTTCCTAACAGATTTTTATAAATTTCTGGAGTAACAACATGGTCCTCACTTCCAGTACAAGTTACCAGTAAATCAAAACCCTCGTTAAAAGTTGAAAGTTGGTCTAAGCCTAAAGCTCTACCACCAATGTGATTCGTTAAGGATTCTGCTTTTGATAATGTTCTGTTAAATAGTGTCAGGTTTTTTAATCCGTGTTTGCTCAAAAATCTACACATATTTGTGTTTGTTTCTCCAGCACCAACAACTAAAATTCGAGAATTGTCTTTAATTCCGACTTCTCTCAACTTTCGATAAGCTAGTGAAACGATGGAAATAGGATTTTTTGCAATGTTCGTTTTTGTGTAAATTTCTTTAGCGGATTCGATTGTTTTGTTAATTAGTAATCGAATAATTGGTCCTGTGAGTTCAAGTTTAGAACATTCATCAAATGATTTGCGCACTTGAGTTATAATCTCTCTTTCTCCTACAACGAGTGAATCTAAAGAAGAAGCAATCTGAAAAGTGTGTTTAACGGCTTCTTCTCCTTCAAACATTTTACAGTTTTTTAAAGCCCATTTGATGTCGGAATCATCCCAATCAGGATTGAAAACAGAGAAAAAAGAATAATTAAAACTTTCATTTAATTCTTCATCATGTACAAACATGAACTCAACTCGATTACAAGTTGAGAGGTACATTAATTCAGAAATTCCAAGGTTTTTTAGTCTAGATAGACGCTCTTTCCTCTTGGCTACATCAATGTGCAACTTACCGATATTTGAGATATCAGTGGTCTTATGAGTGAATGCTATTACCTTTAATTCTTTCACAGTATTGTTTACACTGTAAATTTCCCCAAAGAGAGGCAGTGCTTTGTCATAGTATTGTCAGGTTGCGACTAAATATGATTCAAATCATATTTTAAAATGAATCTATATAAGCTATAATTCAAGGGTTTTCAACAATAAATTTTTAACGTTTATTAGGTAGAATCTAATTTTTGGACGAGTAGATTTATATATTTTTACAAATATGTCAACTGATGAAGGGAAATATTCAAACTGGAGAACTACTACATCTTATATTTCCACGGCAATAAGTATTGCAATGGTAATTTATGTTGTAGGGTTGTTAGGCCTCGTATTAATGAAGGGTAAGGTTTTAGGAGATTCTTTTAAAGAGAAGTTTGCTTTTGAAATATATCTTAAAGAAGGTGTAAAAGATATCGAAATAATGCAACTTAAAAAAGAGTTGGATTCAGAAGATTTTGTAAAGAAAACCGTTTGGAAAGATAAAGAGGACGCCTTAAAAGAATACTTGGCTGAAGTTGACCCAAAAGAAAACTTTACGATGAATTTAGGGGCTAACCCATTGCCTCAAAATATTGATGTTTATTTCGAAGCTGATTTTAACCATCCGGATAGCATTACTGGATTAAGAAATGAATTGCAAGAAAATCCTATCGTAGATGATTTAAGGTATCCAAGAGATTTGTTATTTATGGTGTACGAAAATATCAATAAAATTAGTTTAGCCTTGTTAACCGTGAGTGGATTATTATTGATTATTGCAATCGGATTAATATCAAATACGATTCGATTGCGCGTTTATTCTCAACGATTTATTATTAAAACCATGCAGTTAGTAGGCGCTAGTAATTGGTTTATCCGGAAACCTTTCTTTTGGAATGGTATAGTGCTAGGCTTCCTAAGTGGAATAATCGCAGTTTTTGCCTTAGCGGGAACTTTGAAAATTATTTACGACTTTTGGCCTGCGTTTCAGGATGAATTACAAAATGTAACATTGGATTTGATACTTTATGGTATAATGCTGATTATTGCGATTGGGATTTCATGGTTTGCAACTCAATTTGCAGTTGGACGCTTTTTAAGATTAAAAACAGAGAAATTATATTACTAATATGAGTGATAACAATTCAAAATTCGTTTTCGAAAAGAAAAATTATGTAATGATGGCTATTGGTTTCGCTATTGTGATTATTGGGTTTATGTTAATGGCAGGTGGAAAATCGGAAGATCCTAATGCATTTAACCCTGATGAAATATTTAGTCATAGGAGAATTACTTTAGCCCCATTAATGGTATTAATTGGTTTTGCTGTGGTTGGTTTTGGGATAATGCTTAAAACAAAAACTGACGAAGATGCAACTGTTTCAACAGATGTAATTGAGGATTAATGGAAATTATTGATGCAATTATAATTGGAATTATCCAAGGATTAACCGAGTTCTTACCAGTAAGTAGTAGTGGTCATATTGAATTGGCAAAAGAGGTTCTTAATGCTAGCGTTCCGGGTGAAAATAATATGTTGTTAACAATTGTTTTACACGCTGCTACGGCTTTAAGTACAATTGTTATTTTCCGCAAAGAATTATTAGAAATTGTTAAAGGTTTATTTCAGTTTAAATGGAACGATGAATTTAAGTTCTCTTTAAATATTGTTGTTTCTATGATTCCGGCGGTAATTATTGGTTTAGTATTTGAAGAGGAAATCGATACTTTTTTTGCCGGGAATGTACTGCTTGTGGGCTTGATGCTTTTAGTAACAGGTGTTTTGTTGTTTTTAGCGGATAAATCTAAAAATACAACAAAGAGTGTTGGATTCCCAGAAGCTGTAACCATTGGAATATCTCAAGCAATAGCGATCTTGCCAGGAATCTCCAGAAGTGGTGCTACAATAGGAACTTCGGTAATGTTAGGAATAGACAGAACAAAAGCGGCTAAGTTTTCTTTTTTAATGGTGGTTCCTTTAATTTTTGGAAAAATTGCAAAAGATCTTTTAAGCGGAGAATTGGTGATTAATTCAGAAGAATCCATAGCTATGGGAGCTGGCTTTTTTGCTGCTTTCGTAACAGGACTTATTGCTTGCACTTGGATGATCTCGCTGGTTAAAAAGAGTCAATTAAAATATTTTTCATACTACTGCTTTGCTGTAGGAATAATCGCAATTGGATATGCTGCCTTTTGATGTGATTTCTGATAAAAAATTCGAGGAATACAACGAAGAAGAGTTAAAATCGGGTGCTGTTTTTTTGGTTGATAAACCATTAGATTGGACATCATTCCAGGTTGTAAACAAGCTTCGATGGATTATTCGAAAAACGTTTAAGATTAAAAAGATAAAAGTTGGTCATGCAGGGACATTAGATCCTTTGGCAACTGGTCTTTTAATTATCTGTGTTGGGAAAAAAACCAAAGAGATTGATACCTATCAAGGCAAAGAAAAAGAATACACAGGAACAATTACAGTTGGTGGCACAACGGCTTCTTTCGACTTAGAAGAAGAGATAGATCAAACTTTCCCAACTGAACATATTACAGAGGAAGAACTTCAGGCTGCGGCTTTAAAACTTACGGGGGAAATTGAACAATATCCTCCTGTTTTTAGTGCTGTGAAAATAGATGGGAAAAGAGCTTACGAAAGTGCTCGTAAAGGGGAAGAGGTGAAAGTGAAACCACGTCAGGTTTCTATTTCTAAGTTTGATATTGATACTTCTGAATTTCCAAAAGTTCATTTTACAATTATTTGTAGTAAAGGAACCTATATTCGATCGATGGCTTCTGATTTTGGGAAGTTGTTAGATAACGGAGCGCATCTTTCTGCTTTAAGAAGAGAGCGTATTGGTGAATTCTCACTTTAACCTTATTGAATAAGTATTTATTGTTTTAATCAAATGAAGTGCATTTTTTGATGATTGCGGTGAAAAGACCTTTTATTAAAACCCCGTTTTTATTCCAAAAAACAGCATATTAAGATTAAGCTCTAAATAATTTATAAAATTATGAAAAACGCAAAATACTGGGTTGAAAACCTAAATTTACTTCCACATCCAGAAGGTGGCTTTTTTAAAGAAGTTTATAGATCATCCGCCTCTTTTGAACCAATTAATTTTGATGGGAAGAGAAATTACGCAACAAGTATTTACTTTTTGTTAGAGGAAGGAAATGTGTCTAATTTCCACAGCATCAAATCGGATGAGATATGGTATTATCATGCTGGTGATGCTTTATCCGTTTTTGTAATTGGTTTAGATGGTAAACTTCATGAGTTGAAAATTGGACCAAATCCGGATAAAGGAGAGGTGCTTCAAGCAATGGTTCCGGCACGATCGGTTTTTGGGTCAAAAAGTAACGGTAAATATTCCTTAGTAGGTTGTATGGTTTCTCCAGGCTTTGATTTTAATGACTTTAAACTAAATACTACTTCAGAATTATTGGAAAGGTACCCTGATTATCATGTAATTATTAAAGAATTATCAAAAGACAAGTACTAAGGGTTTTCAGGCAATAAATGCTGTAAATACAGTTGGTTAGAAGAAAAGCAAACAGTACCTTTAGAGCATGAAGAAAACGATTGTTTTATTCCCTTTATTAGCTTTAATAATCTATTCATGCCAGTCTTTAGTAAAAGAGGTTAATCAAGAAGTAAAATTAGTTAAAGTTGAATCTGATTTAAAAAAGGAAAATAAATACACTTACCAAGCATCCGAAAAAAGAATATTCGATCTGCTACATACAAGCTTAGACGTTACGCCAGTTTGGGAAAAGCAGGAGCTAGAAGGGAAAGCTGTTTTAACCGTAAGACCTTATTTTTATAGCACAAAAATATTGACGTTAGACGCAAAAGGAATGACCATTAAGTCGGTTGGTATGCTAGATTCCACTGCCCAAGTTCAGCCTTTAAAATTTGAATATGATTCTCTTCAAATCCAAATAATACTTCCGGCAAAATATGAAAGAACAGATACGTTCAAAGTTCAAATAGAATACACTGCAAAACCAAATGAGTTGGCAGGAAATGGAAGTAAAGCAATTAATGATGATAAAGGGTTGTATTTTATTAATCCACTTGGTAGAGATCAATTTAAACCTCAACAAATTTGGACACAAGGAGAAACAGAAGCTTCATCGGCTTGGTTTCCAACTATTGATGCTCCAAACGAAAAGACGACTCAAGAAATTAAAATCACTGTAAATCCAAAGTTTAGTACTCTTTCTAATGGCTTATTAATAAGTAGTAAAACTAACGCAAATGGTACCAGAACTGATTACTGGAAGCAAACAAAACGACATGCGCCATATTTATTCATGATGGCTGTGGGAGAATTTGCTGTGATAAAAGATAGTTGGAGAGGTATTGCAGTAAACTATTTAGTGCCACCAAAGGATAGTGTTTACGCTAAAGGTGTTTTTGGAAACACACCAGAAATGTTAACTTTTTATTCGGATGTTTTAGGATACGACTATCCATGGGATAAATACAATCAGATTGTTGTTTCGGATTATGTTTCGGGGGCAATGGAAAACACTGGAGCCGTGATTCATGGTAAATGGGTATTCACTACTCCCGAACAACAAGTAGATGAAAATCATGAAGACGTCGTTGCGCACGAATTATTTCATCATTGGTTTGGAGACTTAGTGACTTGTGAATCATGGAGTAATTTACCGTTAAATGAGAGTTTCGCAACTTATGGGGAGTACTTATGGATTGAGCATAAATATGGAAAATTAAAGGCAGATCGTCATTTAAGAATTGACATGTTGAACTACTTTGCTGATACGCCTAGAGTTGATTTAATTCGATTTCATTACAACGATAAGGAGGATATGTTTGACCGTCATACGTATGAAAAAGGTGGAAGGATATTACATATGTTAAGACACTTAGTTGGAGATGACGCTTTTTTTGAATCGTTGAAATTATACCTTCATACAAACGAATTTAATACGGTTGAAATTCATCAACTAAGGTTGGCTTTTGAAGAAGTTACAGGGATGGATTTGAATGTGTTTTTTAATCAATGGTTTTTAAACAAAGGACATCCTGTTTTGGATGTTCGCTATGAATCAAAATCAGATTCTTTATTAATAATAGTTAAACAAGTTCAATCGCTAAATTTCCCAAGGTTTGAGTTCCCTGTAAGTATTGATGTTTATGCTGGTGGTGAACCAAAACGGAAAGAAATATTTATTTCAAAGCGTGAAGAAACCTTCTTGTTTAAAGGTTTGGGTAATCCTGAAGCGATTAATTTTGATGCCGAAAAGGTATTGTTGGCTAAAGTTAAACAAGATATATCACCAGAATCTGCATTGGTGCTTTATCAAAACGGGAAAAATTACGGAACAAAGCTGGAAGCTTTATTAGCTATTAACAGAGATACATCGGTTATTGCCTGGGAATTGTTAAATAAGGCAAGTAAAGATACTTTTGAGCATTTTAGAAAAATCAGTTATTATTTATGGAACCGAATTGATGAAGGTATAACTGAGGAGCATAAAGAGAAATTATTAGATGTGTTTGCAAATGATTTAAGTGCGCACGTTCGTTTGGCTTGTTTAAACTCACTAGGTTCTTCTTGGTCCGAAGACAGTACATTGATTCCACTTTACAAAAAGGCTTTAAAGGATTCGTCCATAAATATTAAACTTTTAGGATTAGAGTTGCTTTCGGATATTGCTAGAGAGGATGCGTTACTAAGAGCTTATCAATTAGAGAATTTAACGGATGCCAGAGTAATTACAACTTTAGCTAGACTATATGCTGATGTAAGAGATGAAAGTAAGCGTAAATGGTACAATTGGGCTTTAAAACAAGTTGAAGCACGTAATAAAAACTACGTTATTGAAAAATATGCAGTGTACTTGTCGGAGAAAGGGAATGAGGTTGTTTGGAAAGGTTGTAAGGCATTGGAAGAGGAAGCTATTTATGAAAACAATAAAGACGTTAGAGGTGCCGCTGGATTAGCATTACATTCTCTAAGAAACAGAAATATTGAGCGCATTCTGGATATCCGAAGAGATATTAAGGATCAAAAGGAATCGTCAATAGGAAAACCTTATGACCTTAAATTATTGGAAGAAAAGCACCAGGAGCTATTGGCGCATGAAGAACGTTTGATTACTTTGATTAAAAAGGTAGTTGAAGTTGAGGTAAATCAGAGGATTGGAGATTTATACGCTGAGAACAGATTGTTAGATACAGAACTCCCTGCTTTTGAAGAAATTTATGCGGAAGAGGTACTTAAAAAAGAGGAGAAATAATTGAGCTCTTTGGATATAGCCTAGAGACTAATCAAATTACAATGGAAGAAGAAAGATCATTAAACTTTATCGAACAAATAATTCAGGGTGATTTATCATCAGGTAAACACCAAAATATCTACACACGATTCCCACCAGAACCAAATGGATATTTGCATATTGGGCATGCAAAAGCAATTTGCTTAAACTTTGGTTTAGGTGAGCAATATAAAGGAAAAGTTAACCTCCGTTTTGATGATACGAATCCAACTGCAGAAAAGCAAGAATACGTTGACGCAATAAAGGAGAATATTGAATGGTTGGGTTTTAAATGGGAAAAGGAATTACATACTTCAGATCATTTTGACCAGCTTTACGCTTATGCAGTTCAGTTGATTAAACAAGGTGATGCTTATGTTTGTGAACAATCAGCCGAAGAGATTGCTGCGTATAAGGGGAATCACTCTGAGCCAGGTAAACCAAGTCCATTTAGAGATCGTTCGGTTGAAGAAAATCTAGCTGCATTTGAAAAAATGAAAGCTGGAGAAGTTGAAGAGGGAAAAATGATATTGAGAGCTAAAATTGATATGGCTCATGATAACATGCATATGCGTGATCCGTTGATGTATAGAATTATTAAAAAAGATCACCACAGGACCGGGGATAAGTGGTGTATTTACCCAATTTACGATTACGCTCACGGTGTAAGTGATGCTATTGAGGGGATTACACATTCGGTTTGTACGTTAGAATTTGAAGTTCATCGTCCGTTATATGATTGGTTTAACAGTAAATTAAACACAGCTGCTCAGCCTCAACAAATCGAAATGGCTAGATTAAATATCTCGAATTCTGTAACAAGTAAGCGTAAGGTGAAGAGATTAATTGATGAGGGTGTTGTTGACGGATGGGATGACCCTAGGTTAACAACTTTGGCGGGGATTAGAAGAAGAGGAATTCCCGCGCAAGCAATTAGAGATTTGGCTGAAGGAATTGGTGTTTCGAAAAGAAACTCAATTACTGAAATGTCGAGATTAGATTTTTATACGCGTCAGTTTTTAAATAAATCAGCGAATAGAGTAATGGCTGTTTTGGATCCTTTAAAAGTAACCATCACCAATTACGAGGAGGGTAAAGAGGAGATGTGTGACGCTAAAAATAATCCTGAAGATGAATCTGCAGGATTGCGCCAAATGCCTTTATGTAGAGACTTATATATTGAACGCGCGGATTTTATGGAAGATGCCCCAAAGAAGTTTTTCCGATTAACAAATGGGAAAGAAGTTCGTTTCAAACATGGGTATTATATTACTTGTAATGAAGTAATAAAAGATGCTGAAGGTAATATTACAGAGTTATTGTGTACTTACGACCCAACTACAAAGGGAGGTTGGAGTGATGACGGAAGAAAAATTAAAGGAACAATCCATTGGGTTAGCGCTAAGCATGCGTTAAAGGCTAAGATTAACCTTTATGAAGGGTTGTTTAATTCTGAGAATCCTGAAGAAGGAGGAAGAGATTTTATGGATGATATTAATCCAAATTCTTTGGACGTAATTGAAGCCTTTGTTGAACCGTCTGTAAAAACTTTAACACCAGGAACTACAGTTCAATTTGATAGAACTGGTTACTTCTGTATTGATAAAGATTCAACACCTGATAATATCATTTTAAATAGAACAGTTACTTTAAAAGCTAAAAAGAAGTAATGAGCACGATTTGTATAAATAACTTAAAAGTATATGCGTACCATGGAGTTTTTGAAGTGGAGCGTAAAGTTGGACAATGGTATATCGTTAATTTAGAAGTAGACGTAGAGTTTACCGAAGCTGCGATTAAGGATACTATTGAAGGGACTGTTGATTATTCTAAATTAAGCGATATGATTCGTGATGAAATGAAGACTAAATCAAAGTTAATTGAGAATGTGGCACATAGAATTGCTACAAGATTATTGCGTGAGTTTCCTCAAGTGGAATCGGGAACTTTATCGTTAGCTAAACAAAATCCACCTATTCAAGGGGAAATGGAGAGTTTTGAAGTGGTGATTGATTTGTAGTATTTATTGTGTTTTTATTCTGATATTTGATTTTTTAGACTTGATTTTTCTCTTTTAATTCAATACTCAATCTTGAATTAAAATCAAAAGTTGCACTGTATCAAAAAAATAACAGGCAAACAGGATATTCCAACTGTAAAATACTTCGCTAAAAATGAGGAGGTCAACTCTTAATTAAGCAAGTAAATCTTCAATCGCTTTCTCAATTTTAGAACTATCAATCTTAGCAAAGTTCTCATCCATTTTTGCCTTGATGTTCTCAGTGCAAAGATTTCCGATTGATCCTTCGTGCGTATGATTCACTTCTTTATTAGGAGTGAAATTCCCTGCTTCTATTTCTAAACCAACTTGTTTGTATGACTCACGGAATGGAGTTCCTTCTAAAACACGCTTATTTACTTCTTCAACACTAAACAAATAATCATATTTTTTGTCATCTAAAATGTTTTTATTTACGGAGATATTAGGAACCATTAACAAAGCTATTTCTAAACAGGCTTTGATTTCTTTAAAAGCATAAATATACTTTTCTTTCAATAATTGTAAATCGCGGAAATAGCCAGTAGTCAAATTACCCATTATTGCTGCTAATTCTCCCGGAATAGCTTGTAGCTTATTACATTTACCACGCATTAATTCAAATACATCTGGGTTCTTCTTGTGTGGCATAATGCTCGATCCAGTTGTAAATTCATTGGGTACTTTAATGAAGTCGAAATTTTGACTCATGTACATACATGAATCTGCAGCAAATTTCATCAATGTAGTAGCCAAAGCGCTAATTGCATAAGCGACAGTACGTTCAGTTTTTCCACGTGTCATTTGAGCATAAACAACATTATAATGTAAGTCTTCAAAACCTAATAATTCAGTAGTTCTTGATCGGTTGATAGGAAATGAGGATCCATAACCAGCAGCAGAACCTAATGGGTTTTGATTTGTGAAACGGAAAGCTGTTGCTAGTAAGTCCATATCGTCCGCTAATGATTCAGCATGAGCGCCAAACCATAAACCAAAAGAAGAAGGCATTGCAACTTGTAAATGCGTATATCCAGGAACTAAAACATTTTTATTTGCTTCACTTTGATCTTGGAAAGCTTCGAATAATTTTTTGGTAAGATTTGAAATTTGAATTATTTCACTTCTACCGTATAATTTTAGATCTACCAAAACTTGATCATTTCTTGATCGAGCACTGTGAACCTTTTTACCAATATCACCTAGGCGCTCAGTAAGTAATGCCTCAACTTGTGAATGAACATCTTCCGTTCCTGGAAGGATCTCAAAAGAACCGTCTTGAGTCGATTTATAAATTTCTCCCAGCTCTTTTTTAAGTGCAGGAAGTTCTTCTTTCTCTAACAAACCAACTTCGGTAAGCATAGTCACATGCGCTATATTTCCTAATACATCAAAAGGTGCAAGGTGCATATCTAATTCGGCATCGTTTCCAATTGTAAAGTCTTCAATTGCTTTATCAACATTAAACCCTTTGTCCCAAAGTTTCATAATAGTATGTTTTGAAATGCAAAAATAATTAAATCTATGCGGAAATCCTTCCTTTACTTAATTCTTCGAATAGGAATTAAGGAAGCTAAAGCTCCAATAGTATTAATTACCATTACAATAATTAGTATATCTCTGATCTGAAGATCAACAGGAAAGCAATCTAGCCCACTAGTTGTACCGTATGCAAATAAGCAAAAATTATTTTGTAATATGATTAGTGTAACCCCAATTGCTAAACCAAGTAATGAACCAATTACAGAAATTAAACTTCCTTCTAACCAAAAGATAAATCGAATTTGTTTAAGGTTTGCACCCATGCTTTGTAAAACAAAAATATCTTTTTGTTTATCGATTACGAGCATAGTTAAAGAACCGATTACATTAAATATAGCAAGTACAATAACTAACGATAAAATTAGAAGAGTTATCCATTTTTCGGCATTAATAGATTTAAAAAGGAATTCATTTTGCTCAAACCTTGTTTTAACTTTGAATTTTTCACCTACTAATGTTTGAATTTCTTTTTTTATC
>ENA-UZWT01011214-UZWT01011214.1-metagenome-genome-assembly--contig:-Day-1-50m-contig-11214_pt1 | contig 12851 bp, 7 predicted proteins | sample MGYA00260338_ERZ794898 | MGnify/ENA metagenome assembly ERZ794898 | reverse complement strand
GATGTATCGCTTGACTCACCAACATTAACAGTAATTGATGTTGAAGTTCTTGCTGAGATTGTAACTGGCTTTTTATATGCAGGGTGCATTTTTTCAGCTTGGATACAATTGTCAGATGCACTTACGAATGTATGAGCACCGCCGCCATCAACAATTCCACCTACATTCATATAGATTTTTGTTGCGTCAACTTTTTCAATAGTGATTTGTTTCTTATAGAAAGGGTGATGTGATTCTGGCGCAGGGTGGTTTGTTACATTGCCATCAAGTTCGCAAGTAAAGATAATTGAACTTGGTTTAAATTCAACCTTATCGCCAACCTTCAGCGTATGTGTACCAATAGTTGCGCTAAACTCTCCAGTAGCAACATCGTATGAAGCATCAGTTGGAGTAAAGTTTAAGAATTGAGTAGCAGGATAAGCATGCTTAGTTGCATCGCTGTCGAGTGCACATGTGAATACTAAACTATGTGGTTCAATGTAAATACTATCGCCAACATTAAAGTCATTAGAACCAATCGTCATAACAACTGAACCTGTTGCAGGGTCATATACAGCGTTAGTTGGTGTATATTTTTTACCGTTGTTATTTAGTAATCTTGACATTTCATCAAAAGAAGCGTTTGATCTATCAATCGCAATTGAGTTATCACCAATAAATGTGGCAGCCCTTGCTTTTAAATAATCAATAGAACCAACAGTTTGTTCTAACTGTTCAGTAACACTTACCTCACCAGATTTAGTACGGTAAGCAGCGCCAGTTTGAATAGCGTTATAGTTTGTACCAAGGATTAAGTCACGTTGTACTGCAGGTAAGATATACTCTTCAGTATCTCTGTGGCATTTTTTACTATCGTAGAAGTACCATTCGTTGTCTGCCCATTCCATCATGTAATCTTGGATGTATTCTTTATTTGCTTGTAGAATTTTACGTGCGTTACGTTTATCTACAGATATACCAGAGTTATCAGAGTATGTCAATAGTTGACCGATAACCGATACCGCATTGTCAGATGCTTCAACAAATCTATGTTCGAAGTTTGCAGCGGTTAATCCTGGGTTTACCGTGATAGTCTTAGCTGACACCGCAACGATTGGAAGCGCAGCCAAGTAAGCCTTTTCTGATTTACGTGGATGGCTAATTTTTGTTTTAAAGTTATCACTTGAACATGTGAATGTAAATGATTCTTCAGCAAGGTTAACGTAACGTCCGACAGTTAAATCGTGTGTACCGATTGTAATAACCATCATACCAGTTGTTGGTTCGTATGTTGCCTTTGTTGGTGTATACTTATCGCCTGAGTTTGCAATCGTATCAATAACGTTATTAAATGCAGAGTAAGCCGATGTTGCTGCTGGTGCAGAGTTAGCTTGAATTAATTCGTCAGTTGTTTTACGTAATCTCTTAAACGAAGCAACAGTTTCATTGCGTTGGTTCTCAAGGCTTGTTCTTGCAGTGTTAACATAATATGCTAATCCAGCGTTTTCAGTGTTATAATTTGTATCTAACATCATGTCGTATTTAACGGCAGGTAAGATATATTCTTGAACATCACGCTCACATTTTGCGCTATCGTAAGCATAGAACTCTTCGTTATTGTCGATCCAATCAACAAAATCGTTAATGATTAAATCTCTGTTACTTTGAACAATTTCTCTAGCAGCCGTTTGGTCAGATTTACCAGTGTCTGAGAATATGATAGGGTTAGCCGCAGCTTCACCGTTTTGTAAAATATTAAGAGTTTCATCAAGTGATGTATTAATTCTGTTGGTTAATTCTGCGCTTGCGTTTGCAAAAATACCACCTGCTGAACTGGCGATAGATCCTTTAAGATGTTCAATAGAACCAGTTGTTTCAGTTAATTGCTCGTCAACTACAAGATATGAAATTGGTGAACGATATGAGATACCATTTAAGCGACCCCAGTAGTTACCTTTTGTAGCAATATCGTAACCAGTATTATCAACGATAATTCCTGTATCACGGAAACACTTATCAGCGTTATAACCTTGGTAACCTAAACCACCAGAAGCAGTGTTTGATGTCAAGTAGTAAACCATATCATCAACGATTTCATCTGCCTTTTCTACCAAGACGTCTGCGAATGCAGAGTTAGCAATTAAGTTTGAAGCATTGGCTTCAGCAGGTCGAATAATAACAGTTGAACCACGAGCACGCATTGATATGTCACCGAACTGAGAACCTGAGTTGTTCAAAGTCATTTGACCACCATCTAAAGCGAAGAACGCTTGGCGAGTAAAGATTGATAATGAACCAATACCGTTAACACCAGCACCGTTTTTAGCAACGTATCCTGTACCGTTTTGAGTACGAGGTGTGAAACCAAAACAAAGTACGTATGTATATAGTGAGTCTGTATCAAGTACCGCTCTGTCTGCCAATAGACAACCACCACCACGACCAACTAGTCTGTTAGGGAAATCATCAATACCGATTGTTTCAATAGTACCTGTACCACCACGTTGTGCGTATAGAACATCGCCAACTTCAACATTACCTTTAAGGTTACGAACATAAACTTGACGTGCAGAGTCAATATCATCAATGTATGAGATAAACCCTGTTGCACCAGATGAGAATGTAACTTCATCGTTAACTTCAAATTGTGATTGTGGCGAGTGACCTGCAACTAAATAGAATTCTTGACCTAAATCAAGGATGGTACCTTTTGAGTTAAATGGATTTAACGGAGGTTCAACATCAAGTCTATTAAAGTTTGATAACTGTGAGGAGTCACGAATATATGGAGATCGTCTTAGTAGAGCACCCGGTCTGTAAGCGATAGCAAAACCACCTTCAGGTTGGTCAAAGTTATCAACTTCGAAGTTCATATATGCGAAACCTTGAACATAACAACCAGATCCAACTAGGACACCATTTGTTTTTTCAAATCCNNTTCTTTTGAATAACTGTAGCGTACTGACCTGCGGTTGAAGTCATAGCGCAATCATCAGGTAATACGATTGGTTCGTCTACATAATAAGTACCCGGTCCACAAGAGATGTGAATGGCATTATTAATATCGTTACGATTTGGATTACCACCTGCTTTTTCGATAGCAAGGTCTGATGCTCTTTTAAGAGTACGAACAGGCTGTAAAATAGATCCTGGGTAATCATCATTACCTTCTGGTGAAACGTGGATCTTTAATGATTTTTCTGTTTGTTTTGAGAACTCGTTGTATAGTTGACGATAAGTCATTTTCTCTGTATCGCCAGTCTTGACGTTTTTCAGAGCAAAGTAACTATCTTCATCAAGTAATGGTTCAAACTCTTTCGTGATATTCATATCAAAGTCTACAAGAGTACTATCCTCGATTGTAGAATTGGCTACGACACCATCTTTAAATTCTGAATTTTCAATAACTGATTTTTGTTGACCAAGTCCTTCAGTAGATGAACTTGTGATAGTCATATTCTGAGCAGTTACATTATCCAAAGTACCTTGGAATGATGAGTCAGTTATAACGTTATTAGCAAGTGTACCATCTTGTATTGTAGTATTAGTAAATACGTTATTGTTACCAGTTCCATCAGAGAAATCTGAATTAGTAATTTGAACGTTGTTTGCAGTACTATCATTTAATACTGAATTTGTAATAACAATGTTATTGGCTGTTGAGTCAATGATAGATGAGTTACTTGTTAAAGTATCCCAAATTTGACCATTAGAAAAACGAGAGTTTGTAATGTTAACATTGTCTAAATCAGTATCACGTATATCGGAATTAGAAATATCTGTATCAACGATAGTTGTGTTACCTGAGATTGCCGTATCTCTGATTGTACCATTACTGAAGTCAGTAGTAATAATTACTGAGTTTGACATCAACGCGTCTTCAAGAACGATTTCGTCAATAGTAATATTAGTAAGGATTAATCCGTTTGCAGTACCTTGCTCAATAGCAACATTTGCAAAAGATGATTCATCAACTTGTGAATTAGTAAAGATATTGTTATTGCCGGTTCCATTAGAGAAATCGGAATTATCAATCGCCATGTTATTGGCAGAACTATTAAGAATTGTTGAATCGTCAATAGTTGAATTTGTTAGAACAACATTGTTACCAGTACCATCATTAAACTCAGAATCAGTAATTACTGAATTCGTCATTGTCATGTTGTTGGCTGTTGACTCTTCGATGGATACCTGTCCGAGTGCCGTCCCAGTCATTGTTCCGTTAGTTATAGTAGATTCGTTTATTTCAACTTCGTTGAGAGTTGAAACCGACATAATGACGTTTTGAATTGAGCCGCCAGTAATTTTGATATTGTTGAAAATCTCGAATTGTAATGCTTGAACCAATTCTTTACGTGTGATGTTTTTTGTTCCATCATCACCTTGGATCAAGTTAACAATAACGAAAAGATCCTCAGATCTTGTATTGGCGCCTGTTATCGGACCGAGTTCTGAAATCAATGACATTATTGAGTACCTTCTTAGTATCTACTATTTCTTTTTATTTATAAAAAATAGTATGATTATTTATGTCTAATTTTTATTTTATTTACTCTGCTTTCCAGAGCACAAAATCGTCTACATCGTCTTTATCAACATATTTTCTTTCGCGTAAAATACTAGACTGATAATCGTTTACTTCTTGTTCGTTATTTAATACCGTGCCTTCAGCACTTTTGGCGAACCACCATTCGTTGCCATCATACTTGACAGCTTTGAATAATTCTATTTCAGGCAAAGTTCCTTCAATTAAAGCATTGCCGTTTTGCGTTAACCTATATACATCCGTTGGGTTAAAAGTAACATACTTTTCCTGAATACTTGGATCAAAATATATAACACGCATATTCCTAACTGTATTTTTTACAGTGTCTCTTTCTGCAGAGTATTCTCCGTTAAATTCAATATACAATTCTTTTACTCTAGTAATCCAGACAGGGTCATTTTTTACATATTTAATACATGCTTTCCAACCTTGGGGTGTAATTCCTTCTTTGACAAGATACCTATCGTAATATTCTCTTGCAACATTACAAAATTTCATATCATCATCAAATACGTATTTTCTAGAGTCCATTATATAGCTCCCCATATTGTTCCATTATTAGTTACATTCAGAAAACTATTTCCTGTAGTAAATGCACGTCCACCTGAGCCACCTTGTACATTGGTCCCGGATCCACCTGATGCACCCCAACCACCGCCGCCAGCTCCTTGGCCAGATCCACCACCGCCACCGGCGTTATTAGATGATCCACCAGTTCTACCTGTTGTGTCTCTACCTCCACCGCCAGTTCCGCCAGTTCCTGGAAATTTTCGACCTCCGCCGCCACCAGCACCAGAGTCAGCCTTGTTTAATTTACCAGTACCATTGTCCCAGCCGCCTCCGCCGCCACCAGCACCACCGCCGTTACCACCGCCAGAATCACCACCGCCACTACCATTACCACCTACAGCAGTCAAAGCTCCACCTGCACCACCACCGCCACTACCTTCGCGATATCCAGTTCCGCCTTTACCACCACCTGCGCCACCTCCAGCACCAGCACCAGCTCCTCCTCCACCTGAAGCACCGCCTCCGCCGCCAGCAGCGACATGGGCACCAGATAAATTAAAGAAATTAAATACGTGGTCGTTATCAATTTGTACAGCAGGACCGCCGTCTTTTCCTCGGTTAGCAGTTGCATTGCCAACGCCGCCACCGTCTCCACCTTTACCTATAATCTTACCTTTATTACGGAATATGATAGAACCAGTTAAATTACTAGGAATAATTAATCCACCTTTGGAAGTACTATCGGACCATAGCCAATAATCTGCTGGTAATGTAATATCATAGAAACCGCCAGGATCGTCAAAGCCAAAAGCTTGTAGCGCATCCCATAGGTTACATTCTTTAATATTATATTTTCCATTAATTTGAGAATCGGATATAGCAATCCAATCGACTTCAGCAACAAATCTTATACTTGATTTGCCATAAAAGTCACTAAATTTAATTGCACCACTTGAAGGTAAATCCATGCCTGGAGGTAGGTCGCGATATTCATCGAGTGTATAAGGTTTATTTGCATATGTACCACCAAGAGTTTTAAACTCATCATGGATTTCTGTGAACGTAAGTTGTCCGGTGCTCTTAATAGTCATAGCTTACTTTCCTACTTTTTCGTTCAATTCCTTGATAGCTTCAATTAACAAACCAATTACGTTACCATGTCTAACCGCATATATCGGTTCGCCAGTATCTGGGTCTGTTGTTTCGTAAACAGCTTCAGGTAAAACTTCCATAAGTTCTTGCGCCATTACACCAGTCATTGGTTCTTCTGGCTTTGATTTATAGTTAAATGTATAACCGCCAAGTTGTGAAACTTTATCTAACGCGTTATCAATTGGTTTAATATTTTCTTTTTGTCTTATGTCAGAAACGGTACCAAAGGCAGTAACCTCACCAGTTGAAAATACTGATCCAAATTGTACATTTGAAGCTGTGCCAACAATTTGACCAATACTTATTGCACCTGTCTCATCGTTAAACGATACGCCAGTTCCGCCAGATAATTCTCCTAGTACTCTTGCCGAAGTGTAATATAAATTAGTACCTTCAGTCAAAGAATTAGTATTATGATTTGATAAATCAGATACCGTACCTAGTACGTTACCTGTAAACTGAGCAGGGATACCAGATTGACCGCTTTCGAGTACTTTGTTTGCTATACCATCGTTTACTTTATATACATCACCGATAAGTTTACCTTCGAAGTTTCCACCAACAAATACGTTAGCAGTAACAGTGTTGGCAGTCATTTCAACGCCAATAACATCATTAACGAGTAAATCACCGGTTACTGTCAGGTTTTCTTCTACGCTAAAATTGAGTACACTTAACGTACCTGCTGGTGATAAAGATAATTTTGGAGTACCTGTACCTGTATCAATAATGAAGTTGGCGTCGGTTGAATTATCAATACCTATATCCCAGGATATTACATTATCAGTATATCTAGTTCTACCACCTGATGCGCCGTATGCAAATGTAGCCACCACTTGATCGTTTGCACCAGTAACATTTATTGGTGATGTAAATGATACCGGAGAACTCGCGGTAAAAGCTGTAATTGCATCTGTTCTAAGTAACGTGTCAGCCAACACAGTATTGGCTTGAAGCTCGCCGGCTATATTTACGTTTCCTGTGGTTAAGTCACCAAGAACACTTGCCGTTACGGTTTGTTCACGCATAATATCAACCATTTCGTTGGTCTTATCAAACCAGTTCTGAAATGTTTGAGTCGTTGTAATGTTTTGAATATTTGGTTTTGCCATTTAACTCTACTTCTCTATCTGATCTAATCTATCGCATACGGTCGATAATAATTCTTTAATTTCCTGAACTTCATCACCTAATCTGGTAAGTTTACGGTATAAAGCTCTTTCTTGTTTATATTTATTCAAAGCAGCCGCATCTGTACTCAATACTGCTTTTGAAGATGGGTGACGAACAATGTTTGACATTATGTTAAGGCTATCGCTCTCATATCTCGGACTGATGAAGTCTTGGAAATACTATTTGAAATCATTTCAATCTTAATTGAGTATTTTCTGTAACCAACATGAGTTCCGCCAGTACTTGTATAAACAAGAGAACCAGCAGAGTCTTTATTAGCCTCAGGTAATTTCCAATAATATTCTCTGTAATCAGTTTGGTTTGCGGCAGTAAACATGTTAATGCCTTTGTATAATTCTAATTCAATCCAAGGAATTGTATCAAACGCTGCGGCGTCATATACATTTTGTGGACGAATATAAACTTTAATATCAGTGCCAGTCGGACGATTAGCAGTTAAGATAACATTAATATCTTCAGCATCCAAGTCTTCAGCAAGTTCTACTGTTTTAGATATATACCTTGATGATGTATCAGAATTATTTGTTACTAACCATTGGTATGCCATTATGTTAGCTGTTTCTAAATCAATGATTGGTGATGTTGTATCGCTAGAACCGTTTGTCATATTTAATTTAAACTCAAAAGGTTTTACATCAGATGGATCGTTTGATTTAGAATAAACCACAACTCCGTCTTCAGCAAAGTAATTTGAAGAACCAAATTTCATAGGTTTGTCATATGTATTTAATACGTTGGCTGTTGGAACAAATGTACCTTTTAATGAAACGGTTGTTCCACTATCACTTGATTTGTTAATCAATGGTTGGATATAACTTAGGTTAATATTGTCAACTGATCCGATAGTACCTGTAATACCACTTCTGTTACCAGTAATAGTACCGCCTGCACTAAACTGTTTTGCTGATGTAGCCGAACTATCTTGTAAGTGCATTACCGATCTATTAAATCCATTATAATAAGAGATTTGACCTGAAACAATTGGTAGACAAGTACCAGCACCTACTTCGAATGATACTGGTTTAGTCGTAGTCATAAGGGTTGCGCTATCAACACTTGCAATTGTAAATATTTCTGATGTTGATCCACCTGAGTTGTTAATTAAGATTTTATCACCTGCGGCAAAGGTATCACTGAGTGAAGTACCATTAATTTCTGCTGTGCCATTAACCATTGTTATATTATTTGCGGTTGATCCAGAGAATGCTAAGCTTTGATAAACTTCTTCACCTTGAATAAATCGGCCATTCCAATCTGAAAGAGTAAGGAACTCGTGATTGTTATTTGTTAGAGTAACCTCACCTGAGGATGCGCTAAACTGGTGACGATATAAAGTAAATTTTAAATCTTCATCTTGTACTGATTTCCAAGCTCTGTTATTTGTTGATGTAAAGAGAACACCATCACCCCAGTCTTGTACAACCGCTTGACCGTTTGTTGCTCCCGGAGTTAAATCAGTTCCACCAACTTTAGATGTAAACGCTAAATAATTAGGATCGTTTGCATCAGGTTGAATAACGATTGCATATTCTTTTTCGACATCTAAACGTATTGGAACTGCAAAGTTAATCGCTGTTACCAATGACGCATCATCTGAAACATTAACATCAGATGAGTCTAAATGAGTTTTAGTAAATGGTATAATAACTGGTGAAGGATACCCGTTGATAACCTCACGTAACATGACAGTTACACCATTATAATCACTCTTACGTTTGAAGAATAAGTCAACCTTTGATGCAAATATTGACGTTGCTCCTTTACCCATTCCTTCTTTAATAAAGAATGTTTGAGCAAGAGGGTCAATTGCAAATGGTCTACCAACAACTGTTCGAGTGGTTGACGATCGTATAATTGAAGTTTCAGGCATTCTTACTGATGATGTTAAACTAACTTTATCAATATTAATGTTATATGCATTATATGATAAATCTCCACGCGATGTTTTAGAAGAGTCAATGTTACTATATGTATCAACATCAACTACCGTTAATTGTCTTTCACCTACAAAGAATGTACCTGATGGTAATTCAAATACCGCTCTTAATACTCCGTTTACATCAGTAGTAACTGGAGCATTTAGTTCGCCAAATTTTTCAACATCTCTTGCTCTTGTTGCCTCAGTAGTTCCAGGACGTACTTTATTATCTACCTTAACTTTATCAAAGAAGAAATAATGTTGAGTGTTAGGACGTAAACCTGACATATAAATTTTAAGGTCTCTTGCTCTCATGTACGGTTCAAATTGAATATCAGATACAAAATCACCGACCGCAGTATTTTGTTGAGATGATCCAGTACTAAGAGACGTATTCTGTGTTGTAGTTGATGTAATATCTTGCCAAATATTATTTCTAATATTCCTACGTATTCTATTTGTACCTGTGACTACATCACGAGTCATTGGAATGAATGCTTGTAAATCATCAACAAAGTTATTAAATGGTGTAGCTATATCAATGTCTAATCTCATTGGATTAGTTTCTACGTCGTGAGCCATATCGTGGTCTGGTGATAATTGACCAACACCGTCATATGACCAATAGTTTGATACACAGTTTCTAAAGTTGGTGGCATATGTTTGTGACAACACAGTCTTATTATCGTTTCTTACAATAGAAGCTACATCTGCATCATTCGTTGTTGGGAATATTGATGCCGATGAAGTTGATTTATATTTTAAGTCTAATGGGAATGTTCTTAATGCAGGAGTAAGAGTTTTTGTATCACCTCTAATTGCCGCATTAAAGTTAGGGTTTTCCAAATTAGAAATATTGGTATCATTAAATGGATCTACTAGGATACCATTTTTAAACCTTGTTAAACCATTTTCGTCAACGATATTCATATTTTGAGTTTCTTGTTCAAGCTGACTTAAGCTAACATAATACTCTAAATTTTCTACTCGTTTTTCAACATCTGAAATATCATTCATGGTGTATGTTTTTGTACCAGCTGGTTTAGATGTTACCGCATAATATGATTTACTTTGATTAAGCGCTTCTGCTGGTGATAATGCTGGATATCCTGGAATTGTAATATGAGCAACTAGGAATTGGTCCGAACCAACCTTTGGAGGTGAAGGGAATGTTTCTTCCTTACCTTGAACGGTGGTAACTTTACCATATGAGTCAATAATAATTGCATCAATACGAGAGTTCCAAGTTTCAACATCAGATGTTACATCACCATTAATTTGTGGTATAACATAATCATTAGAACTAAAGGTTGGCTGTGAAGCTCCAACATTACCAGAAATAACTGAGGCAGCACCTGGTGTCAACGCTGTGTAACTTGCGCCTGCTCCAAGGTCAGCATATGGTCTAAAGTCAATACACTCTCTGAGCCTATATGTTGTACCTGTGGTTGATTTAAATATACCCATGTCTGATGTTCGTATTTTTTCAGAAGGTAAAATTGCTGTTGCATCATCAACTGGATAACTTGCAACAGTAAAGAAATTTGAACCCGTTTGAGAACCACTAATTTTAAATACCTTAAGCCGTACTGTACATGTACCGGCAGCTGGTACTGGTCGACCTGGGATAAGTTCTATAAATGATATGTCATAAAAATTATCTTTTTGGTTTGTATTTAATCTAAAGCTATCGGTATAGTCATCGCCATTAACGTCTTCAATACTTGTAATACTATATACATCAGGGAAACCTAAACTATATTGAGATTTATTAGTAGCATATGTAAATTTAATATATGGATTAACTAATGATTTATTATATGCTGTTACATCTGTATTATTAAATATTCTTTTATTATAGTAAACGTCTGCTACAGGATCTGAATTATCTGCAGGGTCTAAACTAATTGTAAGAACTGAATTATTTAATGATGTTACTGAATTTAAAACATTGATACGAGTATTAGATGCGTCTACAACAACTATATCACTTTGGTCAACCGCAAAGTCTTCGTTTCCGTTTGCCGCGTTAATAACTATTTCATTACCTGAAACTGATACGCTAGTTGCAAGAGTACGAATAGGAATAACCAAATCAGTTAATGCCTTAATGCTTCTTGAGCCTGTATCAAATATCATTGGTGCATCATTTGTACCTTTGATTTGTGAACCTACTGGTATCGTAATTTCACCCGCAGTTCCAACTATTTTTTCAACATTGGCAAATGAATATGATGGATATAATAGTTTAACTCCAAATAAGTATAGTCTTGTAGGAGTAATATTTTTAGCAAACGCCTCACCAATTTTTGTACCGTTTGCTCGTTGTAATTCTAATGTTTCGTAATTTAATCCGATAGTACCAGCAATAGTTGTAACGTCAACATATGATCCATAATTAAGAGATGTTGACTCATTAGTCTGTAAGGTAGAAGTTGATACATCAGAAATTACAGTATCTTGGAAACCTTTGTTTTCAACTTTATAACCTTTGATATAAGCTGAGCCTTTTCCAACTAATGCCGTCAGATCTGATCCTCTTCGCTCTACCAATACTTTAAAATCATCAACGATATAATCGCCATTTGTTTCATATGTACGTTTGGCTAATTCTTCATTAATAGAATTAAACTGTGCAACGTCTCTGAGTGTGACCGCTGATCCATTTTGGTATCTGATTAATGTAAAGAACCCCGCATCAATATCAGCAACAGCAGTTGACTTAACACTTAATGTTGGAACCATTTTAAATCTATCGGCACCTGGCGCGTTTTCGTTTTCTGAACCGTTTGCATTATCGAATAAACTTGTATCTTGTAATGAGCTTATGATTGATTCAGTAACTTCGTAACCAACTGATAAGTCATCAGGCAAATTGGTATATGGAGCTACGATAAGAGTTTGGTCAGCGGCGAATAAGAAATGACCTTTTTGGAATACAACACCAGCCGCGGCTTGAATACCAAATGATTCACCAGTCGAGTCAGGTAAATTAGTTACCTGTGCTGTTGCCACATTGAGCTGAGTTTCAATAAGAGTTGAACCGTCATAACGATACTTATTGATTTGTAAAGCTTCACCGCCCTCAAATTGTTTATCATCTGATGCGTTTGTATTTAAGTAATTAATAAAGAATGTATTAAGATTTGGTGGACGTGTTTCAAAACCTCGGGCAGCAGATATAATTGAAGCTACCAATCCAGTGTTATCTCCAACGATTTCATATTTAGTTTCAATAGACTTTGTAGTTCCACTAATTACTTCATCTTGGATAACAGGAATATACGCCTCAGGATCTGGTATTGAGTTTGTTAATTTAACATATTGTAATCCATCTAAGCTTGTAAAGTTACACCCTTTAACGATACTACCTTCTTGGTAAATGTTATCGCCAAATTGTTCAACTTGATTTTGAAGAATGGTTTGTAACTGAGTAAGCTCTCTAGCTTGGACAGCGTAAGCAGGTTTAAACAGAATTTTATAAAACTGCTTCTCTATATTAAAATCGTCAAAATATGGAGCAATATTTAAATTTTTATTAATAGGCATCTA
>ENA-UZWT01003694-UZWT01003694.1-metagenome-genome-assembly--contig:-Day-1-50m-contig-3694_pt1 | contig 12950 bp, 10 predicted proteins | sample MGYA00260338_ERZ794898 | MGnify/ENA metagenome assembly ERZ794898 | reverse complement strand
TAAGGAGACTTATAATGGCGAAAAATGAAAATAAAACCATTACTGTCAATGATGTAGAACACAACATTGAAGACCTAACCGAGCAACAAGTTGCGATGGTTAACCACATTGCTGATCTGGATAAGAAGCTAGGAAGCCTACGCTTCAACATGGATCAGCTAAACGTAGGCCGCGAAGCATTTGTAAACATGTTATCGCAGTCGTTGGACGAACCCAAAGAAGTAAGTGAGTAAGATGTATTATGAGCCGCACTGTTCGAGATGCCCATCGTCGCATAGACGAAATTGAGCCTAGAGTGACCAAGCTGGAGACTGAGGTACATATCCAATTTAAAGAGGTATTTACTCGGATCAAACGCTTGGAGACAATCCTGATCGGTGCGGCTGGTACCATAATAGCAATGCTAGTAGCCATCTTATCAAAAATGGGTTAACAAAGAGATAGGAGGCTATTTATGCTACAGCAACTTATAGGTCCTGTTTCAGGGCTGTTAGACAAGTTTATTGAAGATAAAGACCAGAAAGCTAAGCTCGCCCACGAAATTGGGACTATGGCGGAAAAACATGGGCAAGAAATTGCCCTAGCGCAGATTGCGCTAAACACCGCTGATGCTAAAGGTAACTTCTTTCAATCGTCTTGGAGGCCCTTATGTGGGCACGTTTGTGTGCTTGGTTTAGCCGTCAATTTTTTAATATCACCTATAGCAGCCGGATTTGGAGTGGAAGTTCCACAGGCCGATATGAGTGTGATGATGCCCGTATTAATGGGTATGTTGGGTCTGGGCGGTCTCAGATCATTCGAGAAAACGAAAGGCGTAGCAAAATGAGTTTTAAGTTATCACAACGTAGTCGAGACAGATTGGAGGGCGTAGATGTCGGACTAATCGCGGTCGTTGACTACGCTATTGCCGTCACAAAAGTCGATTTTGGTGTAATTTGTGGTCTACGAACCATTGAAGAACAACGAGAACTTGTTGCTAAAGGCGCAAGTAAAACCATGAAATCTAAGCATATTGGCGGTCACGCTGTAGACCTTATGGCCTATATTGGGTCAAGAGGTTCGTGGGAATTGAATTTATATGATGATCTTGCAGATGCCATGAAAGAGGGCGCTAAAGCTGCTGGAGTTGGAGTTCGTTGGGGTGCCGCATGGCATATCCCAGACATCCGCGAGTGGGATGGTACAATGGAAGAAGCTATGAATGCGTACGTAGACTTACGTCGTAGTCAAGGCAAGCGGCCTTTTATTGATGGCCCTCACTTTGAATTGGTGGTGTAGTATGAAAACTACCGTAGAAGCTAGAGATACTGAAAGCGGTGTAGAACCAAAGCATACGGTGCACGTTGTGTGTGCACACTGTGGATATGATCTTGATGAAGCCGAACTTGAAGCAGATACTTGTTCTGATTGCGGCGCGTCATTAAATCTGAAGCAGCATGTAGCTATAGAAGTCACTACACTACCTCCTATCTTTGGCGAAAGTATGTAGGTGGATTATGGCTCTAAAGAAGTTAGTATTTAAACCCGGTATCAATAGAGAAGTAACACGCTACACCGATGAAGCGGGATGGTATGAGTGCGATAAAGTACGCTTCAGACAGGGCTTTCCCGAAAAAATAGGTGGTTGGCAACGTATCTCAGGAACTTCGTTTCTGGGGGTGTGTCGATCTTTATGGAATTGGGTTACTTTAGGTAGTATTAATCTTATTGGCGTTGGCACGCATCTCAAGTTCTATTTAGAGCAGGGGGGTGGGTACAATGACATTACGCCTATTCGTAGCACTACCGCTGCGGGAGACGTGACATTTGCGGCTACTAATGGATCAGCAACACTGACTATTACCGATGCAGGTCACGGCGCACGAGATAATGATTTTGTTACTTTTAGTGGCGCTGTGTCGTTAGGTGGTAATATAACAGCCAACGTGCTAAATGCTGAGTACCAGATCGTAACAGTCCCCGATGCAAACACATATACTATTACTGCCACAGCTACAGCCAACGCATCGGACACAGGTAACGGTGGATCATCAGTAGTTGGTGCGTACCAAATACGCACAGGCGAACCGTATGAAATACCGCTTTCTGGCTGGAGTGGTGGCACATGGGGCGCTGGTGTATGGGGTACGGGTGGTGTTTCTACCGAAGCTATACGTCTATGGAGCCAAGCTAACTTTGGTGAAGACCTAGTATTTGGCCCTCGCGGGGGTGATATTTTTTACTGGGATGCTACAAATGGGGTAAATACACGTGGTGTTTACTTGTCATCTCTTGGGGGTGCATCTAATGTACCTGTTTCGCAGAATTTGATTTTAGTATCAGATATAAACCGTTTTGTGTTTTGTTTTGGTACTAATGATGTTGGTAGTGCTACAGTTGATCCAATGCTCATCCGTTGGTCTGATCAAGAAGATGTAGCACAGTGGACGCCAGCATCTACAAACCAAGCGGGGTCCTTGAGACTGTCACGGGGAACTGAGATAGTTGCGGCTAAACAAGCACGTCAAGAGGTCCTCGTTTGGACCAACTCTTCGCTGTATTCATTGCAGTACCAAGGCGCACCCGCTGTATGGGGCGCTCAGTTGGTTGGAGATAACATATCTATTGCCTCCCAAAACACCGTGGCTTTTGCTAGTGGTGTGGCTTTCTGGATGGGTAAAGATAAGTTCTATATGTATGATGGGCGTAGCCAACCGCTCCCATGCAACGTACGTCGTTACGTGTTTGAAGACTTTAATACGTTGCAGTACGACCAAGTATTTGCAGGTACAAACGAAGCATTTCATGAAGTATGGTGGTTCTATTGCTCCGCAGATAGCGAAACGGTAGACAAATATGTGGTGTTTAATTACTTAGATCAAACGTGGTATTACGGCACTTTAGCTCGTACAGCGTGGCTTGATTCCGGTTTACGTGATTTCCCTCTAGCGGCTACGTATAGCTATAATCTTGTTAATCATGAGCAAGGTACTGATGACAACCAAACAGGTACTCCTGCACCAATTGCAGCGACGATTACCTCTGGACAGTTTGATATAGATGACGGAGACCGATTTGCGTTTGTATGGCGCATCATACCGGATGTTACATTTGAAGGGTCTACCGCTACTTCTCCTAGTGCTACGATGACATTACTCCCCCTAGCTAACTCAGGGTCAGGCTATAACAGCCCGTATTCCGAAGGAGGTAATGCAACAGGTACGGTAACACGTACGGCTACGGTGCCTATTGAACAGTTTACAGGACAAGTAAATACACGTGTTCGTGGGCGACAGATGTCGATAGAAATGGCATCTACTGAGCTTGGAGTTAAATGGCAACTTGGGTCTCCTAGAGTAGACATGCGCCCTGACGGGAGGCGCTAATGGCTAACCAACTACAGCGTGTAGAGCCACCTGCTTTACCGCTAGCGCCAGATTCTTACGAACGTCCGTTTACTGATCAAAACAGTAACATTCTACGGTTATTTTTTAACCGTTTAGTCACAATGGTATCTACTGTATTTGCTGAAGATGACGGCGGTAAGTTTATTTCCTTTCCGTATGGGGTATTTTACAGCACTGTAGATCAAACAGCGGCTAACCCAAACACGGGATACGCAGTCGCATTTAATACAACTCGTACTAATAGTGGAGTTAGTGTAGTAAGTAACTCACGTCTAACTGTAGCTAGCGATGGTGTATATCACGTGAAAACAACTTTACAGTTAGAGTCTACTAACTCTTCAGCTAAAAACGTATCAATATGGATCAAGAAAAACGGCACTGATGAGGTATACAGTGCACACGAATACAGCATAACAGGGAGTGGTAAAAAGGATATTGCTAATTGGAACGGTTCTTTATCTCTTTCCGCAACCGATTATGTAGAGATATTTTGGGCAACAGATGATGTTAATGTAGAGCTACAAGCACAAACCGCTAGTGCTCCACGACCTGCTGTAGCGTCTGCTTCGGTTGCTATATCATTTGTTAGCAACTCATAGTGTGTGCTTGCCTAATGTAATGTACCGTCTATACTGGTTGGACCCTATAACAGGAGCGAACCATGACCTTTAATTTTTTAGAGTTGTTTAATGCTGTCGGTGCAGCACAAAAAGTAGTCACTAAAGACTTTATACCTGCCGAATCCCTTGAAACAGCTATAACTGAAGACATAACAAATCTCGACAGTTTAGATGTAACACTAACCTTTTTTGTGCTTGGAGAGGCTTACGGCATCCCCGAAGACGAAGAACTAAACGAACAGTGGCCCTACGAGAGTGTGCAGTTGTTGAAAGAGTTCATCGAAGAGCACAAAACAAAAGACCCAGAAGACGAGTTTGACTCGATTAACGCACTTGTGAAGGAGCTAGCATGATTTACATGACTCAGTGCCGCACAGCGTGCACAACCGATACTACTCTGATTGACGATATACCGTACCCCCAACATGCTCATATCTTGCCGAATACGTTTCGTAGAGCAAAGTCTGGGCTAAAGTACCCCCCACACGTGCTTATAGAAAGCCTTATTGATGACGAGTTGCGTAGCTATGTAGCTGACAACCCCGTCAAAGGTAAGACTGGATTTATCTTTGCCGCTGGTAATCAAGGCTGGATGGGCAACAACGGGCGGTATGACAAAGACCCCGATACAAAGCTGCATTACAAGGTAAAAGTCCCGTTTATTGTACTAACCAACATATACGCAGGTCGTATTGCAAGTATGTTTGGCGTACATGATCACGTGTCAACAGATGCTAGCGCTTGCGCATCTAGCCTACATGTACTAATGAATATGCAAACATTAATGGATAACTATGGATTTGACCGAGTTATTGTATTTAGTGGTGAGGATAGTGTGAACAACCTTGTCCTAGAGTTTTTTGGTGAAGCGGGCGCTAGCTTGCAGTACAAAGACGAAGGAGAGCGCCAGCCCTCTGCGTTTGACGACAAGAACCAAGGATTTCATATTGGACAAGGCGCTGTAGTTGCTATATTCGAGAAGGAACACGCGGGTATGGCTGACCCTTTAGCTAAATTTGTTGGCGCGTATAGCTCCGCAGAGGATAATACAAACCCTCTAGGGCAACGTGATGACGGTTCAGGCTTTAGTAAAGCTATCGAAGGTGCATTATTTGTAGCCAAAGCACATCAAAATGATGTAAGGTTAGTTAAAACGCATGGAACTGGCACGCCAGTCAACAATGCTGCGGAAAAATCGGCACTCCTACGTTCTCTAAACGAGTTTGTAGCAACATCCTACAAACCACGTATTGGACATACGATGGGTGCTAGCGGACTATTGGAGACTGGATTGTTGCTACGCGACCTAGAAAGCGGCTTCGTGCCGAAAATCCTAAATAGAACTCAGGATGATTCTGTGTTCTTGTCTTCTGACGCCCCCATCCCCGAGGGCCTAATGCTCAGCCTTGCCGCTGGCATGGGTAACATATACTCGGCTGCGTTGTTTTCACGGGAGGTGTAAAATGGAACTAGTTAATAGTAAGGAGAAATTGCTAAAGGGTCCTGAAATTGTTGCGCAATCTGCGTATAACATGCCAGACCTGAAGTATCCAAAAGAAGTTGTACTAGCAGCAGTTGCCGCTGAGTTCACACTACCTAGAACCGATCTCGTACAGATTGGGAATACTGTTTTTGTAGCCCATACGGGTAAAGGTAAAAACAAGAAAAAGATGGTAGGGCGAGCGTTTAACGTAGATACGGGCCGAAACTTTATTGTTAATGGCTTCAAGTATTTTACGTATTTACAGCAGAAAGGCATCACGCACTATACAACAGAGTTCTATGGACCTGTGTTTCTAAATGGCTTCAAACTGTTTAAGCGCCGCGCAGACCAGCAGGATACTGAGATTGCAATTGGTAAGTACAAAAATACCGATAAGTATGTGGTGTTCATGCGACTCGGTAAAAAGCCACTGATGCGAGGGTTGTAAATGAGTTTCATCGTTGACGCTGTAAAAGACGTAATAGACTGGGTTGCTGGTGCAATCGAGGATGTTGTTGATTTTGTCTTCGATGAAATTGTAGAACCTGTTGTTAGCTTTGTTGGCGACACCGTACAAGCCTTACTCGATAATCCGATAGAGACAATCGCTAAAGTGGTGGCTATAGCAACGGGGAACGCGTGGGCTATACCGCTAATTGACGGTGCATCTGTTGCTGCTAATGGTGGAGACCTTGGTGATGTACTTAAAACTGTTGCGGTATCTTATGTATCACAAGCGATTGGTGGAGAAGTTGCTCAACACACCGCTCCGTTTGTTGACGAGTTTATTGGCGATGCTCTTAGCGAAGGTGTAAAAGAGTTAGCGGTTTCAGCAATAACGCAAGGTACTGTTGGTGCTACGCAAGCTATCTTATATGGGGAAGACCCGCTTGAAGCCTTTGCTAGAGGAGGTATTACCGCTGCGGTATCCGCAGGTTTAGGTAAAATTGGCGAGAAACTAGGTTGGGAGATGGAGGTTACTAATCCTGATACGGGTGAAACAACTACCCGAGCTATACCTACTGTAGTTCAAAATATGGTTGGTGCTGCGCTAACAGCGGAACTTACTGGACAAGAAATCACACCAGAACTAATGGCTAATGCGCTTACACGTAGCTTGATAACAACTCAGCTTGTACGAGACTACATTGTAACTAATCCTGACGTTGGCGACCGTGAAATAGGGTACATAACTGCTGCGTTTCAACGTACTGCGGCTGTAGCTTTATCTGGCGGTACTGGAGAAGAAGCCGCCGCTCAAATTATGGGCGTTATATCTGCCTATGGTATGGAAGAACTACATGATGAGATTCGTGACTCTGGTATAGGAGATTTTGTTGGCGATACGTTAGACAGAATATCAGGGGATTATGCACGAGTAGAAGAGCTACGAGAGCAACTACTTGAAGTAGGTCCTCGACTCCAAGCAAATGGTGAAGAATACACAACAAAGTTTGCTGCATTAGAAGAAGCGTGGAACGCTTTTAATGATACTAGAGACCGTATTACGGTACTTCGGCAAGACATGAACGAATTTAATCCGAACAGTCAGATGTATCGGAATATGCAGGAGGAAATAGCGGAGTTAACGGCTGTTGGTGACACTGCACTTCAAGAGTATAACGCCCTTGTAGACGCGGGGTATGTAGATCGTCTTAATGAACTTGCACCTTTAATTGAAGCAGACAATGCACTGTTGTTAGAAAACCAAGAGGCTTTAATTGAAGCGCAGGGTGACTTACAACGTGAAGCTGATCGTTTAGATGGTGAATTAACATCTGTATATGCGTCAACAGAGCAATACCTAGTCAACGCTATGAATCCCGGTTTTAATGCCGACGAGTATGCGTACTTAAACAAATTGCCAGATGGCGTAGACCCATACACACACTTTCTAGCCGAAGGTCAACATAATGGCGCTTACACTAGCAACATACAATACCAAGCAGCGTATAACGAAAGCCGTGATGTCATACTAAACGAAATTATGTTTGGTGGTTTTGGTATTGAAGAAAACTCTCCTGTTTACAATATAACTGATAATCAACGTCAATTGTTAATGACGATGATTAGAGATGCTGGATACTACAGTCCGCAAGATTTAGAGAGTTTATTTTCAAATACAGAAGCGCAAGAAGCTATATTTAACAATTGGGTTAGCGCTCTTGGGTCTGATCCAAACAGTAGTTATCAAACAGGGCAAGCACTTACTGAAAATGATTTAGCTATGCTTGATCGAATGGGTTATGACATACGTGGAGTAGCGCCGGGTACTGATATGACCGCTGAAGAAGCGTTAGCGTTAGATCAATTTACACGCTTACAAAATGATGCGGGTGCCGGAAGTATAATTGAACTAGGTGAAGGCGTTACCGCTGCGGATGTTGTTCAAGGTAACGCCGCAATACATTATGACGACTCCGGTAATGCGTTTTGGGGAGCTATATCTAGCCCACCTCGATGGAGTCCAGTACATGGTTGGGTAACAGCTCACTACGTTGAAGACGCAGATGGAAATAACATTGATATAGTCTATCGCAATCAAAACGGTGAGCAAGTTAGCCAAACTGACGGTGACGGGCTACCTATGCAGATACTCGTTACTCGTGGTATAGACGGTGTAGATCAAGGAACGCAGGCTGGATTGGCGTTAGACGCTGCCCGTGGCGGCATGGCTTGGGGTGACATTCAAGAAAGTCTTGGATGGTCTGATAGCCTTATAGATATGGCTCAAAATGCGCTTAACTGGGCAGAAAGCACTGATACCGAGTTTCTTGGGTTTGACGCTCAGAACTTCCTTGCCAATGCTATGAAAGCTGGTGGCGGTATCTTAGATGCCTTTAACGGTATGTCTACCCTGTTTGGTATAGCACCGGACAGCACAGCGTTAGGTAAATTTGCGCAACAACTACAAGACATCGGTACCGCAGGTAACACTGAAGAGTACAAAGAAGAGCTAGGTAAGCTCGAAGCAATGATGAATGCGGAGTCTGATTTACCAGCAGACGCTGCATGGTATGAACGAGCGTTCGATAAAGTCGCTACTATTGCAGGCGCAGCCGCTACACACCCTAGCGCGTTTATCTCTGAGTATATTGGTGTTGAAGCACTACAAGAACTTGTACCGCTTGCTATTGGTGGTTTTGCTACCCTTGGCGCTAAAGGTGCAGCAATGGCTATGGGTCGTACCCTGTCTACACGTATGGCAGCAGGCACTGGTCTTACTGCGGCAGCAATTACTGATATTACAGAAAGCTATGGTGGCTCTGCTTCTGAAGCCTATGACCGTGCGTTAAATGTTGCACTAGATTCGACTAACCCAGAAACAGGACAGCTATTTACTCAAGAAGAAGCCGAATCGTATGCGATGACACTGGCTGTGCAAACAGGTGCAGTAGCCGCAACACTAACCGCCGCTACAATGGGTATCGGTGGTATGGCTTTAGAGAAAGCTCTTCTTGGAGATAAAGGAGTAGCCACTGGATTTGTTGCATCAGGTATAGATGAGCTTGCTAGTCGCGTTGCTAATGGCGGGACTATTATGATTAAAGAGGGCTTAACTGAAGCCCTTGAAGAAGGTCTTGCTACTGCGTACAGAGAAGGTAATTTAAGTCAAATAGACCCTAGCATTGATGTTTCTGGTGAGGTTGCAGGTGCAGCCTTTATGGGCTTCTTAGTTGGTGGCCCTGTTTCTGGCGGTGCGTACGGCGTAAGTCAGGTTGGAGATATGTACTCTAACTTCGTATCAGCCGTAGACCCAAATGTACGTGAAGCAATTGATAATGGTGACGTAGCGGCGGCTAATGCTGCATTAGATGATCTTGGTGTCACTGACGAAGTAATACGCACTAACATTCTTAGCCAAGTACAGCCAGATAACTATGTTAACCAAGCCGAATCTACCGAAGCGTTTGTTAACGCCAACCCAGACTACACACCGACTGAAGCAGAAATTAACGAATTTGTGCAACAAGGTGGTCAAAGCGAGCTTGATGCTAACATTGATCGCTACGTTGATGATCGTTACGTGGATGTACAAGAAGTCATTGCAGCGGCAGCAGCGCAAGGCGTAACACTTACTGAAGAACAAGCACAAGAGTATGTAGGACAAGGCCCTGCGGGGCATGAAGCTGCTGTACTTGAACAGATTGGCTTAGAACTTGGACCCGGATACACCAGTGAAGGTGAAGCACGGGCTATGTTTGAGGCTCTGGGGTATACACCTACAGATGCAGAAGTTGCATCTTATGTAGGAAATGTTGCTGAATCTACTCAAGAAGCCGCTATTGGTGCGTATGTAGACCCTCGTCAAGTAACTAATGCTGAAGCTACAGCACTATTTGATGCACAAGGATTTGATCCTTCTGCTACTGACCTTGCCGAATTTGTTGGGCAAGGTGGGGCCAACTTTGAAGCTAACACTAACGTAGCACCATACGTTGACCCACGTCAGGTAACTACTGCGGAAGCTAAAGCCTTCTTTGATGGGCTGGGTTATAACGCTACCGATGCTCAGATTGCTCAATTTACTGGGCAAGGAGATGCTAACTTTGCAAGCACTCAAAACACTGCTGTAGGTGCATTTGTAGACCCCCGTATGGTTACAGAAGCAGAAGCTAGAGCCGCATTTGAAGCGCAAGGCTACACACCTACTGATGCAGAAGTTGCGCAATATGTTGCGCAAGGTACCAGTGCGAACACACAAACAAATGCCGAATCCAATATTACGAGCTTTGCTGATCCACGAGCTACAACAGAAGCTGAAGTACGTGCGATGTTTGATGCACAAGGCTATACGCCCACTGATGCAGAAGTTTCGGCACGTGTTGCACAGGGTAATGACACGCATGAAAGTGATGCTGGTGCCGCCGTTGTTGGCTACGTAGACCCACGACAGGTTACTGAAGCTGAAGCCCGCCAGTTCTTTGCCGATCAAGGCTACACACCTAGTGATGCCGAAGTACAAGCGTATATGGGTCAAGGTGGTAACGGGTTTGAAACTGGACAAGATAGTGCGGTCGGTACTTATGTAGACCCACGTCAAGTTACTGAAGCAGAAGCTCGACAGTTCTTTGCTGATCAAGGTTATACACCTAGTGACGCTGAAGTACAGGCTTACATGGGTCAAGGCGGCGAAGACTTTGCTACAAATCAAGGTACCGCAGTAGGTACATATGTAGACCCACGCCAGATGAGTGAAGCCGAAGCACGCGCTGCGTTAGTAGCTCAAGGCATACCTGAACCAACTGCTGAACAGATTGCAGGTCTTACAGGTCAAGGCGATGCAGACTTTGAGTCTACTCAAACCGAATTTGCATTTGAGTATGCTGATCCGTTTGTAACAACTTATGACGAAGCTAAACAATTCTTTAACGATCTTGGGTTTACGCCTACGCGAGACGAAATCGAAGCGTATGTAGGCGCAACGTCTGAAGCAGAGCAACAAGAAGCTATCGCGGCGTTTGTAGACCCACGTTACACCGATGCAGACGAGGCACGAGAGTTCTTAACTGCACTAGGGTATGACCCAACAGACGAAGAAGTTGCTAGGTTCACAGGTCAGGTAAACGAAGAACAACAAGAAGAAGCAATTGGCGAGTATGTAGACCCAAGAATGGTTGATGCCGAAGAAGTAGCGGCAGCATATGAAGCACTTGGACTGCAACAACCTACTGAAGCCGACATTCAAGAGCTTGTCGGGCAGTACATGGAGTCTGAACTTGCTGGACGTGCAGAAGAATACCTACCAACGGCGCGATACAACTCTATTATGGACATCCTTAACAACTTCTCAGGAGTTGGTGGGCTGTCTGAAGCAGAACAAGCGGCTCTTGATCTTGTTAAAGCAGATATTATTGCGGCTATGGGCGATCTTGGCCTTGAAGTTGCCGCGATTGATGACGCAGTAAATGATCTTACAGACGCTGTTGGTGCGGTAGCTAGTGGGGAAGAAGACGCCACAGGGCTATATAGCTATATTGACCAAGCTATTGCTGATCTTAAAGCCGCAGGACTTACCAATGAAGAAGTTGAAGCTGCGATTACAGACATTGTTGGTAATCCTGCTACTACTGATGAAGAAGGTAATCCTGTAGATGCTACAGGCATTTACGCTACATTGGCTGATTTAGGGACTTCAATCGGTGAACTAAACAACATTAGTGTAGATGATGTAAATAACATTGTTGCTGATGCGTTGTCAGAGTTAAACGACCTCAGTGCTGAAGATGTTACAAAACTTATTACTGATGCTCTAACTGGGCTTAATGATCTAAACACTGAAGATGTTGAGACTATTGTTACCGAGGCATTAAGTGGACTAGAAAATCTAAGTTCAGAAGATGTCAAAACAGTCGTAAACAACATTATCGGTAGCCCTGCAACAGACGACGACGCAGCTACAGGTATTTATGCTCTTGTATCTAATCTAAATAATCTAAGCACTGAAGACGTTCAGACTGTTGTTACCGAGGCATTAAGTGGACTAGAGAATCTAAGCACAGCCGATGTTGAAGCAGTTGTTGAAAACCTTGTCGGCACTCCCGCGACTGATGATGCGGAGGCCACAGGGGTCTATTCGTTAATTTCAGACCTAAATAACATTAGCGAAGAAGATGTTGAAACAATCGTTAATGATATTGTTAATGACTTAAACAATTTAGGTACGGATGACGTTGAAAGTATTGTTGCTGATGCAATTGGCGACTTAGAAAATATTAGCGAAGAAGATGTCCAAGGTGTAGTAAACGATATTGTTGGGGGGCCTGCAACTGATGACGCAGATGCTACAGGTATTTATGCAATTATTGATGGGCTAAACAACCTTAGTGATGATGATGTATCTAATATTGTTGCGGATATTGTAGGTCAACCAGCAACTGAGGATAGTCCAGCAACGGGGCTGTACGCTACGATTGGCGACCTTAACAATATTAGCGAAGAAGACGTTACTGCTATTGTTACCGAAGCGCTTGGTGGCCTAGAAAACATAAGTGCAGACGATGTTTCAACCATTGTTGACGGAATAATTGGTAGCCCCGCTACAGATGACGAAGATGCGTCAGGTATTTACGGGTATGTAGACAACACTACAGACGAAATATTAGACATTTTAGGCAACCCAGCGACTGATGATGAGGACGCTACAGGTGTATATGGGTATATCGACGATGCAGTAGATAACCTAGGTACTGACCTCGCGGCTCTTGCAGGTAACGTAGGTACACCTGCCGAATTTGATGAAGATGGTAATGTAACTACTCCAGCAACGGGTATATATGCACAAGTCCAAGACCTTATGGATCAAGGACTTACCAACGCAGAAGCTATTGCGTCTCTTGCAGTAGAGTTTGGTGTTGCAGTAACCGACCTTACTAACTTAATTAACGCGCAAACCGACACTATTACTGAAGATGTTGGTGAAGTTGCAGAAGATGTTGAAGGTATTAGCGGTCTACTGGG
>ENA-UZWT01014433-UZWT01014433.1-metagenome-genome-assembly--contig:-Day-1-50m-contig-14433_pt1 | contig 12970 bp, 15 predicted proteins | sample MGYA00260338_ERZ794898 | MGnify/ENA metagenome assembly ERZ794898 | reverse complement strand
ATTTGCATAGAGGTCTATTACTAGCCGCCTTAGACATTTTTGCCTTTGTTTCTTTTGAATGTGGGTGTGGTCGACCAGGACCGCCCTTATTGGCTTTTGAAATTTTGCGTTTACGTTCTTCAGAAGCCGGTTTATTTTTTTGGCCAAGAGTAGAGTGCGGACGAGTTTCCAATCTAGATTTTACGCGTTTTTCAACGTGATTTTTAGTTTGCTTCCGACCAGTATTAGCAGCTTTAACTGCTTTAATACGAGCTTGTTCATGTGTAATATTTTTTAGTAAGGCTTGCCAAGCAATTCGATCATATTCATTACCATGCTGTTGATATAAAATACGATGAGCTTCGGCATGTTCTTCTATGGTAAGTTTTATTAAATTAGACTCATCATTAGTTCCACCGGCATGTCTTGGTATGATATGATGAATGTGATAAATAGAATTAGACATAGTAATTTTCTCCGGAGTTATTATGTTTAGGAATGGAATAGAGCTGTAACTTTATTTCATTCCGACATTACTACTTATACAATTTGGGTTTTCTATACTATAGAATATTCTAGATTATGAAAATATATAAATACTGTAAGAAAGAAGAAGCGTTTTAGCAAGTGGTTTAAAGCGCAATCTGATGAAGAAGTCGAAGCTGTCATGGATTATTATGGATACAGCCAGGACAAAGCACGTCAGGTTGTAGGCTTACTTACCAAAGACCAAATAACACAAATAATAAAGCGTCAGCGTAAGGGTGGATTGAATGACGGTATTAGTAGATCAGATGGTTGAAGTAACACTAAATGAGCAAGACGATTTCCTCAAGGTACGTGAAACTCTGACACGTATCGGCATTGCATCTCGCAAAGACAAAACCTTATACCAATCATGTCATGTTCTGCACAAGCAGGGCAGATATTATATTGTACATTTCAAAGAGTTGTTTGCATTAGATGGCAAACCTGCTAACTTTGATCAAGGTGATCTAGCAAGACGAAACACAATTTCAAACTTATTAAATGACTGGGGACTAATCAAGTTGGTTGATGAAAACAAATCAGCCGACCCAATAGCACCCATGTCACAGATCAAGATTATCCCTCATAAGGACAAGGACGAATGGACACTGGAAGCCAAGTACACGATCGGTCGAAAGAAGTAATCATCAACGAATGGTTAAGCGAGACGACTGATACTGTTATGAAATATGTGGTTGTGGAAAAGATTGATGGTAATGTTAATCGTTCTCAGCTTTGCTCTACTATTGAAGAAGCCAGCCAGTTGCAACAACAATGGCAATCTTAATAAAAACTTAATAAAAACTTCCTCGAAAGTACTTCGTTCTTGAAAGCCCATTTACTTAAATACTCTCATGGCAACGTCGCCATGCTTCGAGGGTATACCTATGGCACTTACAAGGTATGAAAAAACTGGGCTAGCAATTAGTTTTATTATTATCACATTGGTAGCTACTTTGTTTCCAATGCTGGTATTATCAGCACCGTCCGAACACAACTACAAGGCAAAGTTAGACGATTGGGAGTACACATATCGACACCGAGAAGGTAACTGGCACTTTGAGGTGGGTAACAAGGTTGGTCCCGTCGAAGTAATGTATCGGTATGCCGACTTGAAAACCACTCGCGAGCACCGTATTAAGTTTACAGATGAGTTGTTTTCATATAAAGACCTAGTACTTGAACATCGAATGGAGCATCGCTCGCTCGACAAGAAAGAGGACCACTGGCGTTATCGGTTCATCCTTGAGTATACACCTCATCTGTACGGTCCTTTTTATCTGTATGCCAAGCTACAACCACGTTGGGCATTCAAAGATAGGGGCACAAAGTTTGACGCTAGAGACCAGTTTGGTATAACATACAGACAGGACAACTGGAAGATGACTCCTTTCATAGAGCGCAAAGCAATGGAAGGGTATGACAAGCAGATGACAGTGATTGGTACACACTTTGAAATAAAGTTACCTTAATGTAAATTTGTTTAATAAATGTTGCCAAGGATGGCGATTTGCTGTATAAATACAAGTGCTGATGCGGATACTCCGGTCAGTAGACAACAACCTTGCTTTTAACTAAGGAGGCACCAAAATGGTAGCAACTAAAGCATTTTCTTTTCCACGTTCACACTTCATCGGTTTTGATCACGTATGGTCAGAGATAGAGCGTCTGTCTAACATGACAGAGAACAAGCTGTATCCTCCTCACAACGTTGTCAAGAAAGATGAGACTAACTTTTCCATCGAGCTAGCTCTTGCTGGCTACAGCCAAGACCAGTTGATCGTAGAAGTAAAAGAAGGTATACTAGTCGTAACTGGAGGAAAGGAAGGAGACATTGAACGTGAGTATCTCCACCGTGGTATCTCTGCAAAGAAGTTTACCCGCACCTTTAGACTATCTGAGCACGTTGTCGTTGATGGAGCTGACTTCATTGACGGCCTACTCGTTATCGACCTAAGAGTAGAAGTCCCAGAAGAAAAGCGTCCCCGTTCAATACCAATTGGCAATCAATTGCTTACGGAGGCAGAATGAAACCGCGAGCCTATCGCAGGTTTAATACGTATGGAATCTACATACTAACCTTAGTATTTGGTTTTGCATATATGTATTCAATCAACCTGCTTATTTAACCCGAGGCCCTTCGGGGCCTCTTTTAGGATATATTATGTCAGTAAAAATTGTTAGAATGTTATCAGGTGAAGATGTACTTTGTGATTGTGAAGACAACGATAACTCATATGAATTTAAGGATGCTGTAGTCGTTGTGCCTACTCAGAATCAAAGCGTACAGTTTGTTCCGTACAGTCCATTTAGTACCAAAGATCCTTTGACTATTAATAAGGACATGGTTGTATTTGTTGCAGAACCAGATAACAGTCTTTTTAACCAACACAAGAAAATGTTTGGTGGCATTCTTACTCCAGATTCAATGCTTGCCTCATAAGCTGTTTTAGCGTATACTCCTGTACATGAGTAAGCCTTTCTATACAAGTGTAACGAGATCTGGTAGCTACATTTACTTTCGTGGATATAACAACGGTAAACGTATCCAGAAGAAAGTCAAGTATAAGCCAACTCTCTACATTGCAAGTCCTGATCCAACTGAGTTCAAATCACTAAGAGGTTCTTATCTTGGTGAAATGGACTTTGAGTCTATTCATGATGCTAGCGACTTTCTCAAACGTCATCGCGACGTTGATAACTTTGAGATACACGGCAATACAAACTTCATCCAACAGTTTATAAGTGATGCGTTTCGCAATATTATTGAATTTGATAGAGACGCGATTAACGTAACGACAATTGATATTGAGGTTCAATCTGATCAGGGGTTCCCTAGACCAGAGGAAGCCAATCATCCTGTCACTGCTATCACTATAAAGAACAATATCGATAACGTATACTACGTCTGGGGTATGGGTGATTGGGATCCAGAAAAGTCTATTGTCGATCATGTCGAGGTTAGTTACACTAAGTGTATTAGCGAAGCTGACCTACTACACAAGTTCATGGATCAATGGGCTGCCAATTATCCAGATGTAGTCACTGGATGGAACAGTAGGATGTTCGATATCGTATATCTGGTTAACCGCATTACCAAGATACTTGGTGATGGCCATGCCGACAAACTGTCTCCGTGGAACCACCAGATGCGTAATCCAATTAGACAGCGTACACTACAGCTTGGACAGAACGAAGTTGAAGTGTTTGAGATAAACGGTATCGAGCAACTCGACTATCTTGATCTGTTTAAGAAGTTTGCATACAGCTACGGTACTCAGGAATCCTACAAGCTGGATCATATCGCTCACGTAGTACTCGGGGATAGTAAGATCGACTACAGCGAATATGGATCACTCAATGCTCTGTACCTTAACGACTTCCAAAAGTTCATTGACTACAATATCAAGGACGTTGAGATCGTAGATCGTCTGGAAGATAAGATGGGTCTCGCTACACTATGTATGACTATTGCTTATAAGGGCAAGGTCAATTACTCTGATGCATTTGGTTCGGTAGCAGTGTGGGACGCTTTGATCTTTAACGATCTACGCAACCGTGGTATTATCTGTCCTCCTAAGAAATCACAAAAAAAGGAGAGAAAGATTGAAGGAGCTCACGTTAAGGATCCCCAGGTTGGTATGCACGACTGGGTCGTTTCGTTTGACTTGAATAGTCTATACCCACACATCATCATGCAATACAACATGTCGCCTGAGACCGTAGTTGACAAATCTCATACGTTTGATCTGTCAAAGAGTGACGGTACTAATGGTAGCTACAACTCTTCTGTTGACTACTTGCTCGATCAAAACCCTGTAGATATATCACCCGCTCATAGTATGGCAGGTACAGGTCAGTTCTTTAATCGTAATGAACGAGGGATGTTTCCAGAGCTTGTCAGTAACCTGTACGATGAGCGTAAAGGGTACAAGAAGCAGATGCTCAAGATCGAGCAGAGAATACAGGATGAGGGATCATCGTATGAGCTCGAGAGAGAGGTTACTACTCTCGACAATAAGCAGATGGCTATTAAGATTCTAATGAACAGCCTTTATGGTGCAATGTCTAACGAATACTTCAGGTACTATGATATTCGTATCGCAGAAGGTATTACTGTTAGCGGTCAGCTGACTATTAAGTGGGCTGAGAAGCATCTCAACCAATACATGAATAAAGTACTTGGCACTGACAATCACGATTATGTAATTGCTATCGATACTGATTCACTGTACATTAACATGGGTGGCTTAGTAGATAAAGTCGGACCTAAGGATCCAGTCAAGTTTCTTGACAAGGTTGCAGAAGAAAAGATAGTACCTCTGCTGAACAAAGCATATGACAACTTGAAGGATTACATGAACGCTTACGACCAGAAGATGGTCATGGCTAGAGAAGTAATTGCATCGAAGGGAGTATGGACTGGCAAGAAGCACTACGTACTGAACGTACATAACAGCGAGGGTGTCCAATACAAAGAACCCAAGCTCAAGATGATGGGTATCGAAGCTGTAAGATCATCTACTCCAGCTATATGTCGTCAGATGTTTAAAGATACAATCAAGGTTATATTGGAAGAAGAAGAACATCAAGTACAGAAATATATCAGAGAACTACGAGAAAAGTTTGCATTAATGCCTATAGAAGACATTGCGTTTCCACGCTCTGTTAACCGTTTACCGTTCTATAAAGACAGTGTAACGCTGTTTAAGAAGGGTACACCCATACAGGTGCGTGCCGCTCTGACATACAATTTTTACGTGGATCAACATCAACTCAACAATAAATATGAGAAGATATATTCAGGTGAAAAGATTAAGTTCTGTTACCTGAAACAACCTAATAGGGTTCAGAGCAATGTCATTGCCTTTTCTCAAATCTTGCCTGAAGAGTTTGGTGTACGCGACCATGTGGATTACGACACCCAGTTTAATAAGGCTTTTATTGAACCCGTCAAAAGTATTTTGGATGCTGTGGGTTGGGATGTAGAACCTAGAGCAACCTTGGAGGCATTTTTCTAATGAGTGATAATCAGGAGTGGGATTTTGGATTCAGTCTTGTAGACGAGCAAGAACTTGAAGCAGTCCAGAGTGCGCATCAACAAGTACAATCTACTTCTGCAACAGCTGCAGAACTAGAAGCAAGACTTACTCGTCTTTATGACGCGTTTCAACCATTGCTCAATAATCTGAAAAAGAGCAGTAACAAGGAATACGTGTACTGGCCTGATCGCTATGAGAAGATCGAGGCATTCCAAGATATGCTCGATAGGATCTACAAAGGCTAGTAATGGGTCTTTTAACTCTTGTTATGGCGCTAGCTATCTCAGGTGTAGCAGCGTGGTACAGTATTGCAGGTTTGATTGCTATATTCTCTGGTGCAACTACTGCCATCATTATTATGGGCGGTGTATTGGAAGCAGGTAAGTTGGTTACTGCATCTTGGTTGTATCGTAACTGGAAGCAAGTACCGTTCCTGCTAAAGTCTTATCTCACAACAGCGGTAGTTGTGTTAATGTTTATCACCTCAATGGGTATCTTTGGCTTTTTGTCAAAGGCACACTTGGAACATTCTATATCAGTAGGTGGCACAAATGATCTTCAGATTGAAAACTTGGAACGACAGATTGCACGCCAGCAATCGATTGTTGCAGACTCAGAAACTGTTCTCTCGCAATTGGACGCGCAGGTTCAAACGCTCATCGACTATGACCGAATTAGAGGTCCTTCAGGCTCGATTGCAACTCGCCAAGGTCAGGTTGAAGAGAGGCAAACATTCAACGAGACTATCGATGCTGCGTACGTTCGAATTGAAGAACTTCAGACGGTCCTCACGCCGCTTCAACAAGAAAAGTTGGCTATCGAGGTTGAAGTTGGTCCTCTAAAATATATTGCTGAGCTAATCTATGGAGATCAAGCTCGAGACTTTTTGGATGATGCCGTTCGCTGGGTTATCCTGCTTATTGTGTTTGTATTTGATCCACTTGCCGTACTTTTACTCATCGCAGCTAACATATCACTTACACAATCCAAGTCTCCAAAACTTTTGAGAGAGGTCGAAGCGGTAGTTGTTAATGAAATAGATGACGACTGGTTGACTGAAAAAGTTCAAGTTGAAGATGAAATCGTCGACGATGAACCTATTGACGATTACGAGGTTACCGAGTGGCAAGTAGCCTATACCACTACTTCTAAAGATCAGCTAAAAAGTATACTAAAGAGTGTTGATCAAAAGCTAGTAGAGCTGTATACTCACCGGAACACTTTAGAAAACAAACAAGAGAAGCGTTCATTGCAACGCTTGAAGAAAAAGATTATTGATAAACTAAATGATGAGGAACCCGATGAGTGACTTTTTTCGTGACATGGTCAAACAACTAAATGATGATAACACCTCCATTGCTGAAGATGGATTAGCAAGTGCCGAGTTTTCTGGTACTATCGATACAGGAAGTTATATCCTCAATGCTGCTCTGAGTGGTAGTATCTACGGAGGAGTTCCCAACAACAAGATTACAGCATTCGCTGGCGAGTCTGCAACTGGTAAGACTTTCTTTGTAATGGGTGTAGTGAAGCGCTTCTTAGATGACAACCCAACAGGTGCAGTGTTCTACTTCGATACTGAGGCTGCTGTAACTAAGGAGATGATGTCATCTCGAGGCATTGATACTAACCGTGTCATCGTCTCAGAGCCAGATACCATTCAGAAGTTTAGGCACATAGCACTTCAGATTGTCGACAACTACAACGAGCAGAAGGGTGAAAAGCCACCCATGCTAATGGTGCTAGACTCACTTGGTCAAATGTCTACTACTAAAGAAGTAGAAGATACCCACGCGGGTAGTGAGACCAAGGACATGACTAAAGCTGCGATCCTAAAGGCAACCTTTAGGGTACTCAACCTCAAGCTAGCTAAGGCTAATGTTCCTCTACTTGTAACCAATCACGTATACGAGATGGTAGGTGCCTACATTCCAACCAAAGAGATGGCTGGTGGTAGTGGTCTCAAGTATACTGCTAGTCAGATCTGCTTTTTATCCAAGCGCAAAGAGAAGGATGGTAAAGAGGTCGTCGGTAGCATCATCAGGGTCAAGATGACTAAAAGTCGACTGACCAAAGAGAATAAAGAAGTACAGGTACTACTGACATACGATAAGGGTCTTGATAGGTACTATGGTCTACTCGAGCTAGCTGAGAAGTATGAGCTGATCAAAAAGGTAGCAAACCGATATGAGATGCCGGATGGGTCTAAGGTGTATGCTAAGGTTATACTCAAGGAGCCAGAGAAGTACTTTACAACAGAGTTTCTGGATCGTATCGACGCTGCAGCAAAGCAAGAGTTTACGTATGGGTCTACTAGCTTGATCGAAGAAGAAGATGTAGAAGAAGCATGATACCCAAGTATGCTGTCCTTGAGGCTAAGGACAAAGACAGTGTTTGTCCTATAATGATTGTTGAGGGGGAGTACGAGGGCACTGTACTGTCTTATGACGTAGTAAAGATATCAGACGAAGGTGTGTTATCTTTTAATTATGATGTGATAGAAGGTGAGGCTTCGGGTAAGGAATTTGAGAATACCCTTGGCGACATTCTTGTTAATATGATTGAGAGAAGGTTTTTTGATGACGATAGAGACGAATATTCTTAGTCAGCTTATCAATAGTGAATCGTATGCACGCAAGGTGCTTCCATTCTTAAAGGAAGAGTACTTCCAGACAGTAACTGATAGGCTACTGCTTACTAAGATCAAAGAGTACATGGACAAGTACAACGTACCACCTTCCAAAGAGGCTCTGGTGATAGAGCTTGATAGTGAAGAGTTGCGTGAAGTAGACTACAATGAGTCTGTGTCTCAGGTGGAGAGGATGTCCGTAGATGAGGATACTAACGAGCAGTGGTTAGTTGATAAGACGGAAGAGTTCTGTCAAGAGAAGGCTGTATATAACGCGATAATGGAATCGATACACATTATCGATGGCAAGAACAAGAACAAAACTAAACAGGCTATTCCGCAGGTACTGTCTGAAGCATTAGCCATATCGTTTGACAATCATATTGGTCACGACTTCATTGAAGACCATCAACAACGCTTTGACTTCTATCATCACAAAGAGGAAAGGGTACCGTTTGATCTTGATTACATGAACAAGATTACTAAAGGTGGTATTCCTCGTAAGTCGTTGAATATTATACTGGCCGGTACTGGCGTAGGTAAGTCTCTTGCGATGTGCCACTTTGCAGCTAGTAACATGATGCAGGGTAAGAACGTACTGTACATAACCATGGAAATGGCTGAGGAGAAGATCGCAGAACGTATTGATGCTAATCTTCTAAACGTAAAGGTTGATGAGCTGGTCAATCTACCTAAGGATATCTACAATAAGAAGATACACGACTTAGAGCAGCGTACTCCTGGTAGGCTAATCATTAAAGAATATCCTACTGCTTCGGCTCACTCAGGACACTTTCGCCATTTGATAAACGAGCTGAAGATCAAGAGAAACTTTGTACCTGACATAATATACATCGATTATTTAAACATCTGCAGTAGTAGTCGAACAAAGGCGATAGGAGGCAGTATAAACTCCTATACGTACATTAAAGCTATAGCGGAGGAGCTTCGAGGCCTCGCTGTAGAAAAGAACGTACCAATCGTCTCAGCGACTCAGACAACGCGTTCTGGCTTCACCAATAGTGACCTTGGTTTAGAGGACACATCAGAGTCGTTTGGTCTACCAGCTACAGCTGACTTCATGTTCGCTATTATTAACAGTGACGAGCTAGAACAACTCGGTCAGCTAATGGTCAAGCAGTTAAAGAATAGATACAATGATCCAACGATGTACAAGAGATTTGTTATTGGTGTTGATCGAGCCAAGATGAGGTTGTATGATGTCGAACAATCAGCCCAATCCGATATTGTAGATGATGGTCCTGTGATGGATAGAACGGAGGTGGGTAAAGGTTTAAACCAGGCATTTAGTAATAACAAAAAAGACTATAGTGATTTGTTTATATGAAAGTATTAGTTATAGGTGAGCTGTGTAACGATGAGTATGTCTATTGTAAAGTAGATAGAGTTAGCCCAGAAGCTCCTGTGCCTGTGGCTGATATTGTTCGGGTTAATAAAATGGATGGTATGGCTGGCAACGTTGCTAACAACCTCCGTGCATTTGATATCGAAATTGATTGTCATCACAACAGTCGTAAGCAAAGTATCAGAAAGGTAAGATACGTTGATGAAAAGACCGGTCAACATTTATTAAGAGTTGATACGACCCATCCAAACATCGATCCTTTTGATGTGACCTCGGTAAGTAGTCAGCTTGACCAGTACAATGTAATTGTTATTAGTGACTACAATAAAGGTTTTGTTACCTATAAGACGGTACAACAATTACGCACTCTTTTTAAAGGTCCTATTTTAATTGATAGTAAGAAAGATGACCTAGGTCAGTTTGAAGGCTGCATTGTTAAAATTAACGAAGATGAGTACAATAAAGCTAAGTCACTACCTCGATCTGTAATCGTAACTCTAGGTAGTAAAGGTGCAAAGTACGACAATCGTGTCTACGCATCTCCATCAGTTAAAATGTTTGATGTGTGCGGTGCAGGAGATACCTTCCTTGCAGGCCTTACTTACAAAATACTTCAAGGAGAACCAATTGGTCCTTGTATAGAATATGCAAACAAGTGTGCCGGTGTTGCCGTACAGCAGAGAGGCACATACACCTTATGTAAAAGTGATATTCAATCATTATAAGTATGAGTATATGGCGTAACCTGTTGAGCGTATTGCAGGCTTTCTTCGGTGTACAAAGCTCTGAAAATCGTCAAAGAGACTTCAAGCAAGGCAACCCTTTAATATTTTTAATATTAGGTTTAGTTGTAACTGTTTTGTTTGTTGTCAGTGTATTGATGTTTGTGAATTGGGTGGTATTGTAAATGAAAATTCTGGTTACTGGCTATAAGGGGTTTATCGGTAGTCACATCTACAATAATTTGGTTGAAGAAGGACACGATGTAGTTGGTTATGACTGGGATGAAAGTTACGGATGTCTACCATACGTAAGAGATTTGGAGTGGGTTATCCATCTTGGTGCAATTAGCAGCACTACCGAGAAGGACGTATCAAAAGTATTCGCTCACAACTATGACTTCTCTATTAAACTTTATAATGAATGTTGTGTGTATGGTGTCAGCTTACAGTACGCTTCTAGTGCAAGTGTATATGGTGACTTGAAGTCCTTTTCAGAAGACGGTGATTGTAGACCACTAAATCCATATGCTTGGTCTAAGTATATGTTTGACCGGTATGTTAACCATATTCACATTTGTAACAAGATTACTTGTCAGGGTTTCAGATACTTTAACGTATACGGTACTAATGAAGAACACAAAGGTGATCAAGCATCTGTGTTTACAAAGTTTAGAAATCAGGCCATTAAAGAAAATAAAATTAGTTTGTTTGAAAATAGTAAAAACTACAAACGTGACTTTGTATGTGTAGATGATATCGTCCAAGTACATAAACAAATGCTTTGGAACAAAGATCGAGGTGTGTTTAATGTTGGAACAGGTACAGCAACTAGTTTCCAGAAAGTCGCTGATCTTTGTAGTAAAAAACTTGGTGTGCCTATTGAATACATTCCAATGCCGGACAATCTCAAGAATCAATATCAAGAATATACTAAAGCTGATGTAAGTAAACTGAATAGTATTATTCACGTTAAGTGGACAACACCTAAGCAGTGGATAGAGGCAAACCTACGTGCAGTTGAAGATATCAAAAAACCAACTTATACCTGATCCCACAATTGATAAGCCAGTCGATTGTAATCTATTGCTACAAGCAGATCACCGTTACTTCGACAAAGACGGCTACGAACTAAACTACCAAGAAAGACTATTTCATAAGAACAGTGGTGTCGTTATAGACGAAGGCCATTTGTTCCACACTGCTAATCATGTATCGTGGTTTTACGACAAAGAAGAAAGTCAGAATCTATTGGTACTTGATCACAGTACACAAAACATGAGATGGAACTACACTGGTGCTGCTCGTGAACAGATTAAAGAGCTTGCCGTGCATAAGCCGTCTTTAAACAAACTACTAGGTGTTGTGCAAAAATGGGGCATTGACTTTAGTCTTGACTATGTGTATACTGGGCACTGTTTAGAGGTGTTCCATATCGAAGCGGACTATTTGAATTACGATGAAGCCATGGTAGATAAAGAAAAAGCAGAGCAGTTGATCTTAAACACCAATTGGTGGGATGGTGCTCGATGTTTGTTGCGTGACGCTAACAAGTGGTCACATTTGAATAGTGATGATCAAGCCGACTACAAGTCCAAGTACTTTGGATGGAAACGAGCTTTTGATAATAGAAAGGTGTTTAACTTTGCGGCTTGATGGTTTAGTTGAAAAGGGTTGGGGACACGAGTACATTTTTGCTACAAACGATAAGTACTGTGGCAAGTTGCTCAGGTTCAACGCCGGATCAAGATTCTCAATGCACTTTCATGATGAGAAAGATGAGACTTGGTTTGTATTGGAAGGTAAATTCTTAGTCAAATACATTAATACTCTTAACGCTGATCTCAATGAAATCATATTGAGCGAAGGTGATACGTGGCGTAATGAACCACTAGAACCACATCAGATTATTTGCTTAGAAGAAGGTACTATAATTGAAGTGTCTACCCCAGATAGTGTAGAAGATAACTATCGGGTTTGGCCTGGCGATAGCCAGAGTGGAGGTTGTGATGAAAAAAAGAACTTACGATCAGACGGTAGTTGATCAGCTCAAAGGATCTGTCCATATTGAACATACTTTAGCTAAGCGAGGATCGCTTCAGCTGCGCAAGTTGTTTTCTGAGAACCCATACATAAACACTTTCGGCGCCTATAATGGGCAGCAGGCGGTGCAGCATGTCAAAGCTGGTCTCAAAGCAATCTACGTTAGTGGGTGGCAAGTCGCAGCAGCAGCAAACACCACGGATGAAACTTATCCTGACCAGAGTCTGTATGCTGTTGACTCTGTTCCAAATGTCGTTCGTAATATCAATAATAGTTTTCGTCGACAAGATCAGATCTCTGTTTCAGAGGGTGGTGATGGCTTTCCGTTTGCACCTATCGTGGCTGATGCAGAGGCAGGTTTTGGAGGCGCACTCAACTCCTATGAGCTTGCAAGAAACCTCATCGAAGCAGGAGCAGCAGCGGTACATTTCGAAGATCAGCTTGCATCTGAAAAGAAGTGCGGACATCTGGGCGGAAAAGTACTTATACCTACTAGTCAAGCTATTCGCAATCTTAATGCTGCTCGCCTTGCTGCAGACGTGGCCGGGACCGACACCTTGGTCATTGCCAGGACCGACGCAGAGTCAGCACAATTACTGACTAGTGATATCGATGAAGTAGATCGCAGGTTTATTAAAAAGAAAGCTAATCGACCATTCGATCA
>ENA-UZWT01000785-UZWT01000785.1-metagenome-genome-assembly--contig:-Day-1-50m-contig-785_pt1 | contig 13040 bp, 14 predicted proteins | sample MGYA00260338_ERZ794898 | MGnify/ENA metagenome assembly ERZ794898 | reverse complement strand
GGTCAATGCATAACAAGAGAGCAAGAACCCTACATAGGCAATCCCTTTATCTTTTATGCATCGGGCAACCTTCGTGTTGCGTTAGCGTATCATTGGAGTTATAACGATATGAATGGTGCTGCTAATGAAAAGCAGGATATGTGGCTCATTGGCAATGTCAACTCATCAACGGCTGATAGTGTAACACAGACTATCAACTTTGGTACGGAGATAGACCCTTACCTTTTGCAGGGATTTGGTCAGAGCTTGTATAGTAACTATTGGAAAGACTACATCACAGACCTCTATGATCCATCCCGCAGGCTATTTAAGATGCGTGCTATATTGCCGTACAGCGTAATGTTGAGCCTGAAGGCTAATGACAAGCTAACGATATTAGAGCGTAACTACATCATCAATCAGGTGACTATGAACCTGGCTACAGGTGAGGCACAACTTGAACTACTTAACGATGTATAGTGTATTAGGAGAAATCATAGAGGGGCTTAAGCAGACGGAGAAGCGCAGTGCGTATATCGACACCGCAAAGGGTCGATACGAACTGCCTTACTCTTGGGATAAAATGAAGAAACACATTAAGAATAGATGGCGGTAGAAAAGACATTTAAGGTAGAGGCGGATACTTCCGACATAGACAAAAAGTTAGATGCATTGGCGGACTCCCTTGAGGGGGTGTCCGATGCTGCAGAGGAGACGGCAGACAATGTCAAGGAGGTTGCAGATGCTGTTGAGGATAACACCAAAGCCACCAAAGAAAATGCAGAGGCTAACAAGAGCAACCTTGCAGCGTTAAAGAAACTGACAAAGGGGGTCACGGGATTCGGTCTGGCACTTAAGGCTACAGGCGTTAAGTTCCTTATTGACGGGTTGAACTTCCTGAAGGATGCTGCTCTGAATACTCAGCCTGTCATAGATGCCCTTGAGAAGGTCTCTGTTGGACTATCTATTGCGTTTGATACGGTTTATCAGGCGGTGTCAAATAGCAATGTTAGCTTCGAAAAAACGGGAGCCGTTGTAGGGGGTATTGTAAGAGGTGCTTTGAACTTATTGGTGATAAGCCTCGAGAGCATCAAGTTAGGTGTCTTGGTAGCGCAGCGTGCTTGGGAGAATAGCTTCTTCGGAAACAAAGACCCTGATAAGCTCGCTTCTCTAAATGCAGAGATTAAAGAGACCAAGGAAAAGATAGCAGAAACGGGTACCGCTTTAGCANNCAGCCGAGGCAATCCAGAACATAGACATTAAGAAGGTTACTAAGGAGGCTGAGAAAATCGTAGCCCTGCGCAGGCAAGCTGAGGAGGCTGACCTTCGTATCAATCAGATACAAACGGAATACATCACCTTAATTGAGGAGGCAGAGAGCGCACAGAATGCTGAGAACCTCAGCCTTGCGGAGCGTGAGCGTTTGGCACGCTTAACGAATGATCTTAGGATAGAGTCTTTAGAGAAGCAGAAGCAGCAGTTGCGCATTCAAGCGGAGAGCCTGCGAAAGCAGTACGAAATCTCAGGTCTTGAGGAAGACCGCATTGCCTACGAGGAGAAGTTGAATGATGTCAAGCAGGTGCAAGCCGATATTGACAGCAGCACTATTCAGATGAATGAGGAGCTTAGAGACTTAGACCAAGAGCGTTTTGATGCTCAGGTAGAGGCTCGTGAGCGAGGCATTGAATTAGCAGAGATAGAAAACGAGGGAGCTGTCATTGCGGAGCGTAGTGAGGAGAAGAAGCTACAGATACAGAAGGATAACCTTGCTGAGATTAAGTCACTGCGCTTGGCTGCTCTTGATGAGCAGATGGCGTTGCTTGATGTAGAGAGTGAGCTTTACAAGCAGTTAGCTGACGAAAAGAAAATCATAGAGGCGGAGTATCAGAATGAGGTTCAGGACTTAAACGAGGAGACCTTTGAGTTAGGCAAGGAGAAGCAGGAGGAATTGAGGGATGCTCAGTTTGAGATTGCGGATGCAGGATTTGAGGCAGTGTCTGCCCTCGCTGAAGCCTTTGCAAGTGAAGATGAGGAGAGAGCGAAGAAAGCCTTTAACATACAGAAGAGGTTGAGCCAGGGTCAGGCGTTGGTAGCTACTTATCAGGCAATCATTGGAGCGTTAAAGGCTGAGGGTGCTGATGGGCTACTGCCTTTCCCTGTGCGTGCAGCGAACGCAGCTATTGCAGGGGCTACGGGTCTCGCTCAGGTAGCGAGTATTGAGCGCACTACTTTTGGTGGCGGTGCAGGAGGTGGTATAGACACCCCGACAGCACCAAGCCAAACCCCTCAGTTCAACATTGTGGGTACGAGTGGTGTCAATCAGTTGGCACAGAGTGTAGCACAGGAACGCCCTGTGAAGGCTTATGTAGTTGCAGGAGATGTAACCACACAACAGGAGTTAGATAGAAATAAAGTAAATACAGCAAGTTTCGGATGATGAATATAATTGAATTGATTATTGACGAGGAAGCCTTTATCACAGGCATCCAAGCTATAAGCGTAGTTGAGCAGCCTGCTATCGAGGAGGACTTTTTAGCCTTGAAGGAGGAGAAGCGCATTGAGTTAAAAACTATTGACGATGAGAAGCGCATCCTGATGGGTGCTGCTCTCATCCCTAACAAACCTATCTACCGCAGGGACGGAGAAGAGGAGTATTACATATACTTCAGTAAAGAGACCGTTAGAAAGGCAAGTGAGTTGTTCTTTATGAGTGGCAACCAAAACAAAGCCACCCTTGAACATCAGATAGATATTGAAGGTCTGACTGCCGTTGAGTCGTGGATCATAGAAGGCGAGCAGGACAAGAGCCGTCTGTATGGTATGGACTTGCCTGTAGGGACTTGGATGGTTTCAATGAAGGTTAACAATGACGAGATTTGGAATGATTGGGTAAAGACGGGCAAGGTAAAGGGCTTCTCTATTGAGGGCTACTTTGTGGATAAGGTGAATATGTCTGCCGATACTCTGGGGGCTTTATCGCAGGAGGCTGACGAGGTTTATGCCGAGGAGAAGCTGAGTGCTATAAAAGCCGTTATCAAGAAGGACAAGAGATACAAGGCGGGCAAGAAGACAGAACTTGAAAGCTATAACGACTATCCCGAGTCGGTGCGTAACAACGCCAAGCGAGGGAGAGAGTTGAACGAGAAGCAGAACAACAAGTGCGCCACCGATGTGGGCAAGCAAAGAGCAGCCGACCTCGAGGCAGGGCGTAATGTCTCAGTTGAGACGATTAAAAGAATGTACAGCTACCTATCCCGTGCTGAGGAGTATTACAATGAGGGAGACAAGGAAAGCTGTGGGTACATATCCTATTTGTTGTGGGGTGGTAAGAGTGCCAAGAGTTGGGCAGAGAGCAAACTGAAGTCTCTTGACCAAATCTAAAAATGTAACAATAGTTAACTTATTTAATTAACCTATATAGATAACATAAGTATGAAGTCACAAGAAACACTTTCCAAGATTATGCACATCCTTAACCTAAGCGAAGAGGTAAAGGTTGAGGCTGCGCAAATAACATTAGAGAACGGCACTATCCTCGAGGCGGAAGCCTTTGAGCCAGGTAACGAGGTCTTCATCGTAAACGAAGAGGAGCGCATTGCTGTTCCTGTTGGTGAGTACGAGATGGAAGATGGTCGTGTACTTGTAGTAGCTGAGGAAGGCATCATCGGAGAGATTCGTGAGGCAGGAGCAGAAGAAGAGGAGGCACCTGCAGAGGAGCCTGCTGCTGAAGAGGTAGAAGCTGCTGAGGAAGAGATGAACTATGTCACTCGTGAGGAGTTGGCTGAGGTCGTTAACGAAATCAAGTCAATGGTTGAGCAGATGATGTCAGAGCGTGAAGAGCAGATGTCACAGGAAAAGTTGAGCAAGGCAAAGCCTGCTCGCAAGCCTATGAAGCACAGCCCAGAGACGAAGGCACAACCACAAGTAAACTTAGGTCAGTCTAAGAAAGGTAATAGCACTTTGGATCGTGTAATGTCTAAAATCGCTCAGTAATGAGTTGGAGAAAGATAGAAAAGGTTTGGGATGAGGTACGCTCGGCACAAGAGCCGAAGCGTAACCTTTCCAAGCAACCTAAGAAGACCCGTGAGGTTAAGATGAGCACTAAAGATGAGGTGTATGAAGCTGTTTCTTGGGCTTATGACAATCAATATCTAATCAATGATATTGAGAAACTTGTATCTGTTATGGAGTTGGCTGTGGCTAACTTAAAATCTGCAGGTGTAGAGTATACGATGTTAAACAACTACATCGTAGAAGACTACGAAAAAGTAATTGCAGACAAAGGTAGCGAGTTAGAGAAAAAGGCTGATGAGTTAGGTATATCTGTAGAAGATATTTTAAAAGACTATAGTCAAGGAGATGTCAATGAGGCGGAGAACATTTGCAAGAACCTAACAAAGGTTATTGATGACTTTTCTTCAGCTACTGAGGATATGAGAAAAATTGTTAAAGACTTAGAAGAGTAATGAAAAAAGGAGTACAAAAATTATGGGCTGAATTGGGCAAGGCTCAGAAGCCTGCCAAACTCAGCAAGCAAGGCAAGGAAGTAAAATTGTCTTTGGTAGACGATGCTACTGAAATCTACGATGAGCTTAAAGACTATCTGTCGGAACTACAATACTTTAACGAAGATGTTCTTCCTGACCTTGAGGATAAAATGTCAGAAATCTATAATATAGTTGACGAGTATTTTATCAATGGTTCTATGCGTTATGTTCCTGAATACTCAGATAACTTAATAGAAGCTCTTGATAAAATTGAAAAGAGTGCGAAAGATTTAGGTATTGACCCTGAAGACATCTTTGATAATTTCAACAATGCTCTTGATTTGCATAACGATGCTAACTCGTATGTAGATGAAGCAAAACGTGAATACGAAAACTCTCGTGTATCTCGTGCTTCAAACTTTGATATTCCATTATAACAAAAAAGTAATTTAATTAAAAAGGCATAATAAAATGGCTACAACTACTTCAATCACCACTACTTACGCAGGTGAATTTGCAGGGAAGTACATCTCTGCTGCTCTATTGAGCGCAGATACTATCGAAGGTGGTGGTATCACGGTTAAACCGAATGTAAAATACAAAGAGGTAATGAAGAAAGTCTCTACAGATGCAATCGTAAAAGATGCATCTTGTGACTTCTCTGATACTTCAACGCTTACACTTACAGAGCGTATCTTACAACCTGAAGAGTTCCAAGTGAACCTTGAGCTTTGTAAGAAAGACTTCCGTTCTGATTGGGAAGCGATCCAGATGGGCTACAGCGCATTTGATAACTTGCCTCCTGCATTCTCTGATTTCCTTATCGGGCACGTTGCTTCTAAGGTAGCTGAGAAAATGGAGAACAACATCTGGCAAGGTGCTAACGCAACTGCAGGTGAGTTTGATGGTTTCGAAACACTATGGGCTGCTGATGGAGACGTAGTAGATGTAACAGGTACAACCGTTACAGCGGCTAACGTCATCACTGAGATGGGTAAGGTAGTTGATGCTGTACCTACTGCAGTATACGGAAAAGAAGACCTTTACCTATATGTTTCTTCTAATGTTGCTCGTGCTTATGTTCGTGCACTTGGTGGATTCGGTGCTTCAGGTTTGGGTTCTAATGGTTTGAATGGTGAAGGTACTACTTGGTTCAACGGACAGAACTTGGCGTTTGATGGCGTGAAGATTTTTGTTGCTCCAGGTTTGTCTGACAACACTATGGCGGCTGCTCAGAAAGAGAACTTGTTTTTCGGCTGTGGCTTGATGAATGATATGAACGAAGTTAAGTTGCTTGATATGAGCGATTTGGATGGTTCACAAAATGTTCGTGTAGTAATGCGTTTCACTGCAGGTATCCAATATGGTATCGGTACTGAGATTGTATACTACTCATAAGAGTTAACGAATTAACTAACTAAGAGGGGCAGGTGGGCTAAAGCCTGTCTGCCCTTTTTTAATACCTATAAAAAATGGCGTGTAATATCACAGCGGGACGTGCAGTCCCTTGTAAAGATGTAGTTGGAGGGATTAAGGCAATCTACTTTGCTAACTACGGAGATGTAGGAGTAGCCACAACAGGCTCTTCTGACGAAGTTACTGACTTCGATACAGATTTCACTGCTTACAAGTACGATGTAAAGGGTAACTCTTCTTTGGAGCAGGCTATCACATCGTCTCGTGACAATGGAACGACTTTCTTTGAGCAGACTTTGAACTTGACTTTAACGAAGTTGAGCAAGGAAGATCACAAAGAGATTAAACTATTAGCTTACGGAAGACCTCACGTCTTCGTACAAGACTATAACGACAATTGTTTTGCTGTAGGTCTTGAGCACGGAGCGGATGTTGAAGGTGGTAGTATTGTAACGGGTGCGGCAATGGGTGACCTTTCAGGGTACACATTGACATTGGTAGCTCGTGAGGTATTGCCTGCAAACTTCTTGGAAGGTGCAACGGCAGCAGACCCATTTGACGGGTTAACAACTTCAACCGTAACTATTACCTCTGGTTCAAATAGTTAATGTATATTTGCTAAACACAGGACATAGCTCTCTGTTTTGGTTTGGGAGGGGATGCGTTTAATTACGCTCCCCTCTTTTTTATGTAACAATGTTACCTCAAAAGAGTTAACCTATTATGCATATAGTAACTACATCAGATAGTACAATTCAGTTTGTCCCGAGAGCGTATGACACTTCGCTCTCTGTTATTGTAACAGACGAGGAGACGAACACAAGTGCTACAGAGTCTCTGACAGGTACGAGGAACACTAATTTTATGCGTATAACGCCTTCTTATGTATTTAAGGAGGGTAGGTTCTATACGATTAGAGTTACGGGCACAGACGAGGTCTATAGAGGTCGTGTGTTCTGTACTGACCAAACGGATTACGAGAAGTACACTATCAATCAGGGGCAGTATACTCAGTACGACTCAGATAATAACGGATACATTTACCGATGAGCAACATTAGAATAGTAAACCTCAACAGCTACACGGCACCTGTTATTCAGGAGAATAATAAGAAGCAGTGGGTTGAGTATGGGGCAGGAAACGATTACTACCAATACTTAATTGACCGCTACAATGGTTCAGCTACTAACAACGCCATCATAAATGGCGTGTGTGAGTTGATATATGGTAAGGGGATTAGTGCAACAGATGCCTCCCGCAAGCCTGACCAATACGCTCAGATGATGTCTATGTTTTCTAAGGACTGCCTCAGACGAGTAGTCTTTGATTTGAAGGCACTTGGTCAAGCGGCTTTTCAGGTTATCTACAATGAGGACAAGAGTGCTATTGCACAGGTAGAACACTTCCCTATAGAAACCCTCAGGTATGAGAAGATGGATGAGGATGGTGACATCACAGGCTATTGGTATTCTAAGGATTGGACTCAGATAAGAAAGAAAGGCTACGAGCCAGAGCGCATTCCTGCGTATGGCTGCGGAGCCTCAGGTGAGAAACTTGAAATCTACTGCATCAAGCCCTACAGAGCGGGATACTATTACTACAGCCCTGTAGATTACCAAGGGGCTTTGCCGTATGCTGAGTTGGAGGAAGAGGTAGCCAACTACCACATTAACAATATCAAGAATGGACTTAGCCCTTCGATGTTGATTAACTTCAATAACGGCATCCCAACTGAAGAGGAGCGTGAACTCATAGAGAGACGAATCGTAGAGAAGTTCAGTGGATCGTCAAACTCGGGTAAGTTCATTTTAGCGTTTAACGACAACAAAGAGATGCAGGCAACTATTGAGCCTGTACAGCTATCGGATGCATCACAGCAATATGAGTTCTTAAGTGAAGAAAGCTCACAGAAGTTGATGGTAGGACACCGCATTACCTCACCTATGTTATTAGGTATTAAGGACGGCAGTGGTTTGGGTAGTAACGCTGACGAAATTAAGACGGCATCGTTACTATTCCAGAACACCGTTATCCGTAGCACGCAAGAGATGATTCTTGATGCTATCGACCAACTACTTGCTTATAACGATGTATCTCTCAATGTATACTTTAAGACCTTGCAGCCCCTTGAGTTTATCGACTACGAAGGGTTAGACCAAGAGACGAAAGAGGAAGAGACAGGTCGTAAGTTTAGTGCTGAAGAATTTGACTTAGAGGATTTTCTTAAGCAGATAGGCGAAGACGAACCACAAGATTATGAGCTTATTGATGTAGATGACGAGTCTACGGAATATGAGCCTGAAGACTTTGATGTTGAGGGTTACCTTAACAATCTTGTGAACCTATCTGCAAATGATGATTCGTCTCAGGACAGCGAGCTGTATAAGGTTCGCTATGCGTATGTGAAGGGCACGAGTAAGACCCCTACAGGGCAGACTCGTGACTTCTGTCGTAAGATGCTAAGTTCTAACAAGCTCTACCGCAAGGAGGACATCGGTATGATGAGTGCCAGGGGAGTGAATAAGAAATTTGGGCACAAGGGCAGAAACTACTCTTTATTCAAGTACAAAGGCGGTCCTTCGTGCTACCATAGATGGGAGCGCAGGGTCTACAAGAAGAAGTTAAAGAAAGATGGCGAGCCATACGGAGGTAATGCATTGCAGGGTACTCAGTTTGTCAATGTGAACCAAGCCGTAAGGGCGGGGTTCAAATTGCCAAAGAACCCAAGTGAGGTTTCTGTAGCTCCTATAGATATGCCAAGGCAAGGACATCACCCTAACTATTAAGAACAATGGCAAAAGTATTATTTATAAAGCGTGAGGACATTGTCCGCAATAGTGCTATCAGCGGGAATTTAGACAGCGATAAGCTGCTCCCATTTATAGAGATTGCGCAAGAGATTCACATACAGAACTTTTTAGGATCAAAGCTCTACGACAAGATACGAAACGATATAATTGCGGATACTTTACCTGCTAATTATGAGAGCCTATTGGATGAGTATATACAGCCGATGTTGATTCATTACGCTATGACGGAATACTTACCCCACGCAGCCTATACGATTGCGAACGGTGGTGCCTATAAGCACACGAGTGAGTCAAGCGAGTCAATGAGCAAAGAGGAATTAGATTTTCTTAGCGAGAAGCACAGAGGTATAGCAGAGCATTACACAAGGAGATTCATAGATTTTATGAGCTTCAATAATTCTACATACCCAGAGTATAATCAAAGTAAAGATGATGATATGTACCCCGACAAAAACGGAGTCTTCAACGGATGGCAGCTCTAAGCACTACAAGCCAAAAAAGAAGAACATAGAGAAGTTGAAGAAACTGATAAAGAAGATAGAGAATGGCAACTGACGAAAAAGGCTACGGCTCGATATACGGACAAACTTGGTGGGGTTCAGGAGATGCCTTCACCAACCAAATAGGTTGGGGAGCGGCAATGTTCTATATATTAGAACCTGCGGGATTCCAACAGAGAGCATTAGAGGACGGTGCTACGATGGAGGCGTTTGAATGTGTGAGTAAGTCATTGAGACGATTACCACAAGCAGACTTAGGTAGACAATTGATGGATGCCTACGACCTCAGAGTCGTGACGGCATCTGGATCAACAGAAGCAAGAACCTGTACTATTAACGAATTGAACGAGATATTATGAGTTTATATAAAGATGCCTCATTAGTAATGATTCCCTCTGCATATAAGGATGGGAAGTTGTATAGTATTAGACCTACTGATGGTGATGGGGACTTTACATTTAGTAGGGGTTCAAATCTTGCTGCTACGAGGGTAGATGTTAATGGTCTTATTGAGAAGGGTAGAGAGAATCTCTTGACTTACTCTAATGATTTCTCAAATGCTGATTGGACAAAGTATAATGGAGTAACCTTATCGGGTGGTGAAAGTGGTTACGATGGCTCTAATAATGCTTGGCTTGTAACTAAACCTTCTACTTCTTTTACAGGTGTGGGTCAAAATGTATTAAGCGCAAGTGGCGTTATTACATTTAGCGTTTATATGAAAGCAGGAACGCTATCTGTTGCGACAATTCGTTTGATTGGTATACCTGATAGAAATGTTGTTTTTGACCTCTCTAATGGTACGATTTTCGGAGGAAGTTCTACTGGCTGGATAGATAGAAAAATTGAATCCGCAGGAGGTGGTTGGTACAAATGTTCATTCACTCTTTCTAATACAGGAAGTTCTCTTGCCGTTATTTACCCTGACGAAATTACAAATACGACAGGAGGCTCTATCTACATCCAAGACGCTCAACTTGAGGCAGGATTAGTTGCTACTGATTACATTGAAACAGGAGCGAGTACGGCACAAAGTGGAATCTTGGAGGATATGCCTCGCCTTGACTATTCAGGTGGTGCATCGTGTCCTGCTCTTTTACTTGAGCCTCAACGGACAAACTTGGTAACTCATAGTGAATATGCTTTAGATTCATCTTGGACAACACAATTAGGAACATTAACTGCAAATGCAGCGACTTCTCCCGAAGGAGTAAATAACGCAGTTAAATTTTTAGAAACTGCCGCAGGTGGTAGACATAGGTCTTACACATCACACAATACAAATGCAGGAACATATTGTGTCAGCGTTTTTATGAAAGATGGTAATAGGGGTTATGGTTTCTTGCATTGGGCTATGGAAGGTGGAGATGGAAGATTCTCAATCATTGTAGACTTGTCGGATGGTCAAGTTGTAGATACTATGAGTTTTTCAGGTTCAGAAGTCATAGTAGATTATGGTACTGAAGATTACGGCAACGGATGGTATAGAGCGTACATCGTTGGTACAAAAGCAACTTCCAATGTTTCTTATGTAAACTTTGGATTAGCCTCAAGTGATAACGACACAAATAGTTCGGGAACTCCATCTTATACAGGAGATGGTACTCACTATGCATATTTCTACGGAATGCAAACTGAAGCAGGAAGCTACCCCACCTCATATATCCCCACCTACGGAACAAGTGTAACGAGGTCGGTTGATTCGTGTCTTGCTACTTCGGTGAGTGATGCTATAGGTCAATCTTCGGGTACATTTTTTGTTGACTTTATTACGCCTGATACCGATAGTTATTTCATCAATGCAATTAGCGATGGAACAAATAGCAATAAGGTTCAAATAGAATACAATACAACTGCAAACACAATCAAGGGTATTGTAAGAGTTTCAAATAACACAATTGTAGATATTACCGCAACAGGAAAAGTTCCTAATACAAGATATAAGGCAGCCATATCATATGCTGAAAACGATTTTGTATTATATGTTAATGGAGTTAAAATAGGTACTGATACGAGTGGCTCAATTCCTCCTTCAATGTCTCGTATTGATATAGGAACTCAAGTTGGTACTTTTTACGGAACAGGAGATGTTAATCAAATGGTCTTGTTTCAAACTAAATTAACTGATAGCGAGGCAATCGCCCTAACAACGATTTAATATGAGTGTATATGACAAGGCAAGTTTGGTATTGATACCAAGCGGAACAAAGACAAGCAAGGTCTATTCGCAGAAGCCTGTATCGGGAGATGGTGATTTTACTTTCTCTCGTTCAACTGCTGCAACAAGGGTTAATGCAGATGGTAATATAGAGAAGGAGATTCAAAATAATGTTTTGCAATCTAATACTTTCAGTAGTGGGACTTGGTTAAAGCAAGTAAGTGGAGGAACAACTCCTGTTGTGACAAGTGGTTTTACCGACCCCGATGGAGGCTCTAATGCTTGGCGTTTACAATGTTCTATTAGTGGTGGTTTATATTCTATGATTTCTCAAGGGCTATCTACAACGGGATTAAATTGTAATAGCATTTGGATTAAATCAAATACAGGTAGCAATCAAGATGTTTACTTTAGAATAAATAATGCCGACCAAAGCACTACAAGAACGGCTACTACTGAATGGCAGAGAATTGAAGTATTTACTACTGCAACGGGTCAATCTTTTACACTTGGTGTAAGAAGTGCGGCTACAGGTGCAACTTCTTCTTGTGATGTTTTAATCTATGCTGCACAAAATAATCAAGGATTAGTAGCGCAAGACTATATAGAAACAACTACTGCTGCCGTAGAGGGAGGTATTACTGATAATGTACCAAGATTAGATTATACGGATAGTTCGTGTCCTACACTCTTGTTAGAGCCACAAAGAAGTAATAATGTAGTGCATAGCGAGTATCATCAAGGAACTATTGCTGCGGTAACAAGAACTTACAATACTGCTGATACATTGTCTCCAGAGGGTTACTACAATGCCGTTAAATATGAGGTCAATGCAAATAACTCTGACCCTTATCTTCGTGTGTTTAATATCCCAACATCAGGAAACGATGCAACATTCTCTTTGTATGTAAAAGGAGCAAGTGGTCAATTATTTTCTATGATATTAGGTAGAGATGGATACGATGAATTGGAGTACGAAGCATTTACTTTAGATGGTACTTGGCAGCGATTGACTCTTTCAAAGACATTCACTACCACACCGACTACCCTAACTATTGGAGCAGAGTTCAGCCATAGTTCCAATGATGGTGTTCTTGGTCAAGAATACTACTTGTATGGCATCCAATGTGAAGCAGCAAGTTACGCAACAAGTTACATCCCTACCTATGGTACGAGTGTTACGAGGAATCAAGATGCATCTCTTGTAACAAGTGTAAGTTCTTTGATAGGTCAGCCTAATGGCTCTATATTCCTTGATTTTGTATATGACAACAATACATCTAATACAAGAATATTTAGTGTTACAGGAGGTAATTGGTTTACCAATGGTTCTATTAGACTTGAAAAAGTCAGCAATTTATTTAGATGGAATTGGCTTAAAGAAGGAGTAGGAGGTGCAAGTCTTGATAGCACTACAACAATGGTTAAAGGCACAAGATATAAAATGGCAATCACATATACTGATAGTGTGTGTTCGCTTTTTATCAATGGTGCAAAAGAAGATACATCTGCTTGTGATACCCCTACAAATTTAAGTGGAATCTATTTGAATGAACTTGGCGGTGGATTTTCCGATGGATGGGAATTTCAAAGAAACATTTTTAATCAAGTATTGATGTTTAACACTACACTAACTGACCAAGAGGCGATTGACCTAACAACTATATAATTATGAATACATTTAGAAAAT
>ENA-UZWT01017466-UZWT01017466.1-metagenome-genome-assembly--contig:-Day-1-50m-contig-17466_pt1 | contig 13069 bp, 14 predicted proteins | sample MGYA00260338_ERZ794898 | MGnify/ENA metagenome assembly ERZ794898 | reverse complement strand
TTTTCAAACAGCTCCAAACGCAACTCTTCATTGCGGTTTTCTGCACCTTTTTCCTGTAGTTGTTGAATATCAATATGATCTAAAAGAGACTCTTTAGCCATTAGCATGGCTTTTTCTGCGGTACCACCAAGACCTATACCCAAGACCCCTGGGGGACACCAGCCAGCGCCCATAGTAGGCACCATTTTCAAAACCCAATCGACCACAGAGTCCGATGGATTTAGCATAGCAAATTTTGACTTGGCCTCAGAACCGCCGCCTTTTGCAGCCACATCAATTTCAACCTTATCTCCAGGAACAATCTCGTAATGAATAACTGCAGGTGTGTTATCACCGGTATTTTTTCGTTCACCGTCAGGATCAGAGAGTATAGAAGCGCGCAGAATATTATCAGGATGTAGGTAAGCTTGCCTTACACCTTCATTGATTATGTCGGTCAGGCTATCTTTAGTATCCCACTGAACCTGCATACCCACCTTCACAAAAATGGTCACTATACCAGTGTCCTGACAGATGGGACGCTTTCCAGTGGCGCAAAGTCTTGAATTAATCAGGATCTGAGCCATAGCATCCTTTGCAGATTTTGACTCTTCGCGATCATAGGCATTTTTAACGGCCTGAATAAAATCTACCGGATGATAGTAGGAAATGTATTGCAATGCATCGGCAATACTTTGAGTGACATCTTGTTGACGAATAACAGTCATAAATTTTAACCCTATTGAATTACTATGGCGCTGGCTCGCCTATAGTCTGAGGCTGTCTGACCTCTTCTTTTTGTTGCTTGGCAACTGCTTGCTCAAGTTTAAGAATTTTCTGGTTAACCTGACGCCGAAATGCGTCTATTGAGGCTATTGCTTCAAGGTTTGATTGTATTTTTTTATTTTGCTGCGCGAGTGATAACTCAATTTTTTCAAGCGCTTTAAAATAAGCATTTAAGCTTGTATTTAACTTATCCATATCAGCCGACAAACCGAAGAAATTTTCACCAACTGACTCTGCTGAAGCGCGATCCTTATCCATCTGAGATTTCAAATTACTTAGGGAATCATTAACTTCTTTGCGTTTTGCCGAAAGAAAAGCAATATCTTTTGCATTGGTAGCAATTTTTGCCTTATTTTTGTCGTTAGCAACGCCCCAGAGCTTTCTAATTTCACTCCAGTGCTTTTTAAGCTGTTCACTCTGCTTGCTGATATTAATCTGCATAGCAGCCCCCGACTGATTAACCGACTCATCAGTATTATTAAGTCTAGAATCCAAGATCTCAAATCGTTCCTGGAGCTGAGTGAAAGCCTGATACTGCTGCCAACCAATCCATGAAACCACTAATAAACCCAATAGGGATATTAGAGCAACCGCTTTCCATCCCGAGGATAAACCTTGCCCCTTAGGAATAGGCTTTTTCGCCTTATAGGGCTCTTTCTTTACTCCATCTGAGGAATTGCTAATTGGGCCGTCGCGTTCAGCAACTATAGGGCTTTTCTGCTGTTTATCCATTCTTGAAATTACACCTAAACTTCGGGTTTGTTTGCTTTGATTATACTCTGATCCATAAGCATAACCAGACCAGTGAGTTGAATTTTACACATAAAAAAACCGGCGCCATTGACGCCGGTTTTTTTAAATCACAGAACAGCTTAGAGTACGTTAATCACTGTTGCTAAAACCGCAGTCAAAACCAAACTAGATACAATCACGCCACGAACCGTAGTGAGAGGACCCTGCTGACCTTTTAAACCATTAAGCTCAATCGCAGCAATAATAACCAAGGCGACTATCAAACCAGTACCGCCAACGGCAGTACCATAGCCATAACCCGCATAATGTGGACCAGCAAACATTGCCCATAACATAGGTGCTGAGAAGAATGTATTAGTACGCGAGGCAAGCAATGCTTTTCCTGCTGCAGCCGCTTTATCCCCACCTTCGACTAAGCCAAGAGCAACTTTCTGAGCAGGCCAAATCACCATCCATACGTTGGCAGCCATTAGCGTACCCATTACCACACCGATAATAATGTAGTTATTCATTTGCGCATTATGATAAACACCGGAAAACAAAATGATACCGGTAATAAAGGTGAACATTGCACCCCAACGGAACCACCATAACGCTCTTGGTGCTAGCTTTGCCTTGGCATCAGCTAATCCTTCAGGCGTAGCTTCTTTAAAGTAAGCACCCTGAATAAAATTAAAATAATAGAGCATACCTATCCAAGTAATTCCGAATAAACCATGACTCCAACGCGCAAGAAAATTAATAAATTCCATTGTCATACCTGTTCCCCTTTAATGTTTTGCCCCTAATAGGCATTAAATACTAACTCTCCAATTGTTCTTTATAGGCTAGCAAAGATCAATAGCTCAGCCAATAAAAACACACTTTTATGGCTTATTAATGTTAAAAACAAAAAACCCCGCATCAGTATGCGGGGTTTTTATCAAACTTGAGTAAGCTTGAGCAGATCTTACATCATGCCGCCCATACCACCCATGCCGCCCATACCACCCATATCTGGAGCAGCTGGTGCCGCGCCTTCATCGGCAATATCAGTCACCATGGCCTCAGTGGTAATCATTAGACCGGCAATAGAAGCTGCAGCCTGAAGCGCTGTTCTAGTTACTTTGGCAGGATCAAGAATACCCATCTCAATCATATCGCCATAATCACCAGCGCCAGCATTGTAACCGAAGTTACCCTTGCCACTTCTTACCTTATCTACAACAACAGAGCCTTCTTCACCCGCATTTTCAACGATCTGACGCAGGGGTGCTTCCATTGCGCGACGCGCAATACCAACACCTACAGTCTGATCATCATTGGCGCCAGTTAATGATTCAATTGCCGCACAGGCACGAACTAGAGCCACACCACCGCCGGGAACCACGCCTTCTTCAACCGCAGCTCGGGTTGCATGAAGCGCATCTTCAACACGTGCTTTTTTCTCTTTCATTTCAATTTCAGTGGTTGCACCTACTTTAATCACAGCAACACCACCAGCTAGTTTAGCAACACGCTCCTGAAGTTTCTCGCGATCATAATCTGAACTAGTTTCTTCAATTTGAGCACGAATCTGCTTAACTCGCGCTTCGATATTGGCAACCTGACCTGCACCGTCAACCAGTGTAGTAGCTTCTTTAGTCATGCTGACACGCTTGGCTGTTCCCAAGTGCTCAAGGGTTGCAGCCTCAAGGTCTAGGCCTACTTCTTCAGAAATAACCGTACCACCCGTAAGGATTGCAATATCTTCAAGCATAGCTTTGCGACGATCACCAAAACCCGGCGCTTTACAGGCAGAAACTTTAACAATTCCACGAAGATTGTTAACCACCAATGTCGCTAAGGCTTCACCCTCAACATCTTCAGCAATAATTAGCAAAGGCTTGCCCGCTTTGGCTACTTCTTCTAGAAGAGGCAGTAATTCACGAATATTAGAAATCTTTTTATCAGCCAATAGAATTAACGGACTTTCTTGATCAACGCTCATACTTTCTTGGTTATTGATGAAGTATGGAGAGAGGTAACCGCGATCGAACTGCATGCCTTCCACGATATCTAGCTCATTTTCAAGACCTGAGCCCTCTTCAACAGTGATAACCCCTTCTTTACCCACCTTAGCCATAGCTTCGGCAATAATTGCACCAATACTGTCGTCACTGTTAGCAGAAATAGTACCCACCTGAGCAATTTCTTTGTTATCTGAACAGGGTTTAGCCAATTTGGCAATTTCTGCAACTGCAGCAATAACCGCTTTGTCGATACCGCGTTTCAGATCCATTGGGTTCATACCAGCAGCTACTGATTTAAGCCCTTCATTAACAATTGTTTGCGCCAGTACTGTAGCCGTTGTTGTTCCATCGCCCGCATCATCTGATGCTTTTGATGCAACTTCTTTAACCATTTGTGCGCCCATGTTTTCGAACTTGTCTTTAAGTTCGATTTCTTTAGCTACCGAGACACCATCTTTAGTGACTGTAGGTGCGCCAAAGGACTTATCCAAAACCACATTGCGACCCTTAGGTCCTAAGGTTACCTTAACTGCATTAGCTAGAATGTTTACACCCTCTAGCATTCCTTGACGAGCGTTGTCGCCGAACTTTACATCTTTAGCTGCCATGATTCTTATCCTTTACAAAAATCTAATACAAAAATTCAAATAATTAGCCTTCAACTACGGCTTTAATATCACTCTCGCTGAGGATAATTAATTCCTCACCATCGACATCAATTTTGTCATTGCCAGCATACTGGCCGAACACAACAACATCGCCAACGTTAACATCCACTGCACGAACATCACCATTGTCTAGAATACGGCCACTACCCACAGCAACCACCTCTCCACGGTTTGGTTTTTCTTGAGCTGAGCCAGGCAATAGAATTCCACCAGCTGTTTTTTGCTCCTCTTCCTCGCGACGCACGATCACACGATCATGTAATGGGCGAATTTTCATACTTTTAATCTCCAATTATCTGTCTACAGTTTTTTAGCATAGGGTTGCGGCCTATCAATATCCGCGCAAGTTGATTATATGGTGTCACCGCTCAGTTTTTTCAAGGGTTGAAACCAAAAAAACTTTAATTTATTTAGGTTTTTTTAAACTTTCTCCAGATTCCCAAGCTTCACCATCAATGGTATCGCCAGTATTCTCAGTGCCAGACTGAAACGGTTGGGAAAAATCCGCCGCTGAGGCGTTAACCATTGTGAATTTACTGAGCATCGCTTTAACCGCTAGAATTCGCGTAAGGGGTAAAAGCCCTAAGAAGCCAATAACATCAGTGACAAAACCTGGGGTTAATAAAAGCGCGCCAGAGACCGCCAAAACAATGCCCTCTATCATTTCTTGAGCGGGCACCTGTCCCTGCTGGAGTTTTTCCTGTCCACGCCAGAGTGTCGCAAAGCCCTGCCTTTTTAAGAGACCAATACCCAATAGGGCCGTTAGCATTACCAGAAAGATCGTATTAAGTGCGCCAATATGGCCTCCCACAGTAATAAGAAGCCACATTTCTAGAATAGGCATCACAATAAATAACAATAGAGCAAAACGCATTATATTCACCAATTTTAAACCTATTAACTATATTGGGGTGGTTTTAGGTTTTTCAATGTTATCTTTTTTTAGCTAGTGTAAAGTTATCACTGCATTCAATGAGACTATTAGATGAGTCTGAATAATAACCTAAATAAAACTCAACCAAGCTGGACAGCCAGCTTTGTTGCAGTCAGCCACCCCAGAGTCATTACCATGCTATTTCTGGGAGTTTCTGCTGGCATCCCACTTTTACTCATTTTTTCATCGCTAAGCCTATGGTTGCGTGAAGCAGGCGTCAGTCGCTCGGCAGTAACTTACTTTAGCTGGGCGGCATTGGGCTATTCTTTTAAATTTGTTTGGGCCCCCTTAGTCAATCACCTTAAAATCCCGGGATTAACCCGTCTGTTAGGTCAACGACGTGGCTGGCTCCTGCTCTCACAGTTACTAATAATGCTAGCAATTATCTTGATGGCATTTATTGATCCAGCCACCGATCAATTAATGGCAATGGCACTGGCTGCTGTGCTCCTAGGGTTTTCAGCCGCTACACAGGATATTGTGATTGATGCCTACCGTATTGAGTCAGCGGATGAAAAATTGCAGGCACTAATGTCCTCAGGCTATATTGCGGGTTACAGAATTGGCATGCTAATAGCGGGGGCAGGAGCACTCTATCTAGCCAGCTGGCTCGGTTCTTCAAGCGAGCAATACAGCTATACAGCATGGCAGTTCACCTACCTGTTTATGGCCGCGGCTATGTTAGTGGGAGTTATCACAACCCTCTTTATCTCTGAACCCGATATTGAATCAAGAGGCGGCTCGATACCGGATACTAGGCATAGTCTGCGGTTCTTTGTTTTATTTATTACCGCTGTTTTAGGCTTTATTGCCTGCTACCTGGCAACCTCTGAAATCACCCAAGGAACAAAAGCTTATTTTGCTGAGATTTTATTGAATCCAATCCTAGCATCCACCCTAGTAGAAATAGTTCGTCTTGGGTTGGCCGCCTATGTGGCATTCTTAATTGCTAACTTACTGATAAAAATAGGTGTCGTAGAGAAAAGTCAAATTCACCAAGCCTATATTGCTCCTATTCGAGATTTTTTTGATCGCTATGGTCTTACGCTAGCATGGGCACTTCTGGCACTTATAGGCCTTTATCGTGTCTCTGATATTGTGCTGGGTGTGATCTCCAATGTTTTTTATCAAGATCTAGGGTTTAGCAAAAAGACCATTGCCGGTGTTGTCAAAACCTTTGGTCTGGGAATGACAGTATTGGGTGGCTTTTTAGGTGGCATTTTATCTCTACGCTATGGAATTATTCGCACCCTTTTCGTTGGCGCAGTGCTATCCGCTATGACCAATTTATTGTTTGTCGTTCTGGCCAAAGCTGGGCAGGATATCAACTTATTGTATGGGGTAATTGCGGCAGATAATCTTTCTGCAGGTATCGCCAGCGCTGCCTTTGTAGGGTTTTTATCCAGCCTCACAAATATTTCATTTACGGCCATGCAATATGCAATTTTTAGCTCAATAATGACCCTTTTTCCAAAAATTCTTGGCGGCTATTCTGGCTCTATTGTGGAGGGAATTGGCTATGAAGCATTCTTTCTAATCACTGCAGTGATCGGTCTGCCGGTATTATTATTGATTACGTGGATCAACCGCATAATGAAAAGAGAATCGGATTAGTCTACTAGCAGTTTTCTGTATTTTTGCCAATCAAATGCAGGACCAGGATCCGTTTTTCGACCAGGCGCTATATCACTATGACCTACTATCCTGTCGGCTTTAATCTTTGGATATGTAGCAATAATTTGACGAGTCACTGCGGCTAAAATCTCATATTGCTCATCAGTAAAAGGAATATGATCAGCTCCCTCAAGTTCAATTCCTATAGAAAAGTCATTGCAACCATCTCGATCTTCAAATTTTGACACCCCTGCATGCCAAGCTCGCTTATGAAAAGGAACAAACTGGGTTATTTGACCCTCTCGATCTATGAGTAGATGTGAAGAAACTTTTAATTGATAGATATCCTGAAAATAAGCATGCTCATTGGGGTCTAAGCAGTTTGAAAATAACTGTGCAATATAGGGCCCGCCAAATTGTTCAGGAGGTAGGCTAATATTGTGAATGACCAATAGACTGATATCGTTTATATCAGGTCTTATATCATTATTAGGTGAAATTATCTGATTCACCTGATCCAACCAACCCTGATTTATTTGCATTATCTATCCTTTGTCCAGAACGCCTCTACAGGCATTAATGAGATGTTTATAATATCTATTTAATCTTGTGATTACGAGATGATTGCGAAAAGCAAAATGCTATACTCACCCTTTCAACTTTATCGCCTAACAGGCTTAGTTTTCAAATGAACCAGATACCGCATAATACTGCCAATGATATTCCTGAATCCGTAGCCCGTGCATTGCATGAGGACATTGGCTCAGGCGATATCAGCGCCGAATTGATTGATGCTAAAAAAATCGCCCGAGGAACCGTTATCTCCAGAGAGAAAGCGGTTATCTGTGGGCAAGCTTGGGTAGATGAAGTATTTAAACAATTAGATGGCAGCATAACTATTGAATGGCATATCAATGAAGGTGACTGGGTTACAGAGGATCAACCCATATTTACCGTTTCAGGTAATGCTCGAAATCTATTAAGCGGTGAGCGCTGTGCACTCAATTTTTTACAAACACTCTCGGGGACAGCAACAACGGCAAGGCGCTATGCACAGCTAGCAACAAATTCTCAGATACGTATTTTGGATACCCGAAAAACCATTCCCGGTCTTCGATTAGCCCAAAAATACGCTATTTCTGTTGGCGGCTGCATGAATCATCGCATTGGGCTCTATGATGCTTTTTTAATCAAAGAAAATCATATTATTGCCTGCGGAGGTATTGCTAAAGCTGTACAAAGAGCCAAACAGATTGCACCTGATAAAGAAATTGAGGTTGAAGTGGAATCCCTTGATGAATTAAAGCAGGCAGTCACAGCTGGCGCTGACCGTGTGATGCTAGATAACTTTAATCGTGAACAGATTTTGGCTATTAAGAAAATTGATTTAGGCGCTACAAAAATAGAAGTTTCAGGTAATATTACTGACCATTCGATGGCGCAATACTTAGATACTCCCATTAATTTTATTTCATCTGGAAGCCTAACAAAGCACGTTCAGGCCATTGATTTATCCATGCGCCTATCTATTTAGCGAGTTTGTTAGCTAGGTTATTAACAGAGCTCTGACTTGGAACAATTACCCTTATCCCAAACCACCTTACCACCCGCATTAATTTTTCCAGTCAGGGTATAGGTTGAACCGGAGTTTTTTGAATCTGTTGGCGCTGTAGCAACAATTTCAACCTGACCAGTATCCACTGATGTAGATTCGGCCTCAAAAATTCCACCCTTGAGTTCTACCCCCACTACCCCCTCTGCTGCATTTTTTTTATTGGGGATGCCATGACTATTATGACTACATACCTTTACTTTTGATAAGCCCATCATTTGTGAGCACACTTCAAAACTCACTTTAACCGCCCCCACTGCCATCTTAGTTTCAATAAATTCTGCCCGTAAAATAAAATTTCTATAACTTGGTAATGCGACTAAAGCCAACAGGCTAATAATGCCAATCACTACCATTAGCTCAACCAATGAAAATCCCTTTCCAAAAATCTTCTCCACATCTATTCCCCGACTATTCTATTTTCAATATTTAATGCACAAATTAAGACAACTTATTCAAGTCTAGATCATTTTTTTGAGACCATAGATTAATTGTTGCTATTTTGTGATCTAGTTCACTGAAATATTTAAAAAGTAAGCATAAGCTACTTTTAATTTGAAAAAATATTACCAATCTTAAGAAGAGGATAAGTTGTAATGGCCAACTCAAATAAAGCACTCTTCGTGTATATCGGAAAAAGTAGTTCGGGAAAATTTATTCAAGGCAAGATAAGGGCAACTAATATTCAATGGGCACGCCATCAACTCAGAAGAAAAGGAATCAAACTACAGTCACTCAAAAAATGCTGGAATCTCCCTTTTTCTGGAAAGCAAACCATAAAAGCCGATGAAATTACTTTATTCACCCAGCAACTTACTGAATTGCTAAAAGCAGGAATTCCTATAAGAAGATGTTTTACCATCCTTGCCCACAGTGTAAAAAAAACCGCTCTCAAACAGGTCATTCTAGACATTAACAATGACATCTTTCTAGGCGATAGCCTTGCCAGAGCACTACAAAATCACCCGCGTCTTTTTAACAAAATTTTTTGCAACATGATTGAGGTAGGGGAAACTTCAGGTACATTGGTGCACATTTTGAGCCGGCTGACCAAATACCGGTATCAACATCAATCTATAAAGAAAAAAATTAGAAAAGCCCTAACCTACCCTTTCATTGTTCTAATTGTGGCATTGACCGTTTCAGCCATAATGCTGACAAATGTGGTACCCAATTTTGCGAAAACTTATTCTAAATTAAGTGGTGATTTACCTTACATCACTCAAATTGTCATCAATTTATCTGAAAATTTTACCCAAGCTGCACCCTACATAATGACTAGTCTGATTGCTCTATTTTGCATAGGAAAAATAACCTTAACATACTCGCAACAGGCGGTATTTTTTATCGATAGGCTATTCATCAAACTGCCATTAATTGGGCCCTTGTTGAGAAAAATAATGCTTGGTCGCTTTACTAGTACACTGGCTACGACCATTAATGCCGGTTTACCTATGGTTACAGCACTTAAATCCTCAGCATCTGCAATTAATAACAGTTGCTATCAGAGTGCGATTTCACAGATTACCGAAGATGTAATCTCCGGGCTTTCTCTGAAAAGAGCGCTAGGCAAACAATCAATCTTCCCAATTACCTTAAAACAAATGGTTAATGTCGGCGAGGAATCTGGATCCCTTGTATCTGTTCTAGAAAAGGCAGGCCAAATGTTCGAGCAAGAAGTAGAACTAGCATTAGATACTATAATTCCACTAATCGAGCCTGTTATGATGCTAATCTTGGGTATACTGGTTGGTGTGCTCTTGGTGGCAATGTACTTACCGGTATTCGAGCTTGGCCAAATTTTTTGAATTATTTTATGATAAATTAATAAAACAATATTTACCTCGGTAAAGGAAAACCATGAGTATGGTATTTGATCTAGGTCTTTCAGCGACACCACTAGCACTACTGGGCATTCTTTTTGGCGCCATTATTGGTAGTTTTCTTAATGTAGTGATTATCCGCCTCCCCGTCATGCTCAAAGCTGAATGGACCCATGAAGCCAAGCTTTTTTTAGGTATCGATTCCAATGAAGATAAATCCATTACAATTGTTAGCCCTAGATCACAGTGCCCAGACTGCGGCACCCCTATTAAAGCCCTTCACAATATCCCTCTACTGAGTTATTGTTTTTTACGCGGCCGATGCAGCCACTGCGGAAGCCTGATCTCGCTTCAATACCCCATTATTGAATTATTAACTGCCTTTGTGACTGCCTATTTTTTCACAGTCCATGGTATTAGCGAAAAAACTCTACTCAGCCTGATATTTAGTTACTGTTTAATTGTTCTTGCCACCATTGATATGCGCGAGCAAATACTGCCCGACCAAATTACCCTACCATTACTCTGGATTGGCTTAGGGGTGAGCTTATTTTTTGAGTTTTGGGCAACTCCAGAAGAAAGTATTTTGGGTGCGGCGCTGGGCTATCTTTCACTATGGTCTGTAATGTATCTGTTTAAATTAATCACGGGTAAAGATGGCATGGGCTACGGCGACTTTAAATTAAATGCGGCTATAGGTGCATGGCTAGGCTGGCACATGATTCCTACGGTTATTCTAATTTCCTCCTTTGCTGGCGCGGTTTTAGGGCTTTTAGCTATTGCCTTTTATGGTCATGACCGACGTAGCCCTTTTGCTTTTGGTCCTTTCCTCTGTGTGGCTGGTTGGGTGTCCATGGAATGGAGCGATCAACTGGTCAATCTATTTAGTTATCTTGCCTTTTAATCTGAATTTTGGCTCTATTTATGAAAAACAAAAAGTACCTAGTAGGATTAACCGGCGGCATAGGTAGCGGCAAAAGCACGGTTGCGAACAGCTTTAAAAAACTCGGCATTAGGGTAGTGGATGCTGACTACGCGGCGCGCGCGGTAGTAGAACCCGGATCAGAGGCACTAAAGCAAATAGAAGCCTATTTTCAGCCACTAGCGGGTGATACTCCAATAATTGTTGAGGGAAAACTCAATCGATCGGCTCTAAGAGCCATTATTTTTAATGATGCCGATAAAAAAAGTTGGCTTGAAGCATTGCTTCACCCCTTAATTAGCCAGTGGATTGACGATCAAATAAGCCTACCCACAGAGAGTCCCTACATTATTTTAGAGTCGCCTCTTTTGTTTGAAACTGAGCAACATGATAAGGTCAATACTGCTCTTTTGATAGATATACCCCCTGAATTACAAATTCAAAGGGCATCGCAACGAGATGGCAACAGTGCGGACCAAATTCAAGCAATTATTAATAGTCAAATGAGCCGTAAAGACAAACTCAATAAAGCAGCGTATATTTTTGATAATAGCCAGGATACAAAGAACATAGATGCGCGAGTGATGGCATTACACCAACAATTTTTATGCCTCGCTGAATCTTTCTAATATGAAGAGATTAATCCATGAATAAACCTCTCACAGTTAACTGCCCAACCTGCCAAACACTAGTTGAATGGGGTGATGCCTTTCCTGAGCGCCCCTTCTGTTCAGAGCGCTGTAAGCAAATTGATTTTGGTGATTGGGCGACTGAAAGATTCAGTATTGCTGGCGAACCCTGTTTAGATCCCTCAAAACTTGGGGAAGAAGAATAGTCCTACAAGGATTGTAGTCTTTTCAAAATAGGCTGATTGGCTGCTGGGAATTGATACGGGCTCTTTGTACTGAGTAAATCTTGTAAGTTCACCCACTCACATTGCTGACTCTCTTTACCCTGAGGCTGCCCACTAAACTGATGAACAATCCAGATATCTAGGTAGACCTTTTTATCGGGGTATTCATACAGAATATGCATCAGTGGCTCAGCCTGAATATTTGAAATACCTAGCTCTTCAAAAAGCTCGCGAGCAAGGGCTTGCTCTATGGCCTCACCTGAACTGACCTTACCACCGGGAAACTCCCATAGCCCACCCTGATGGAGGTGTTGGGGGCGTTTGGCAATGAGGATTTGATCCTGTTTAGAATTGAAAATCACCCCCACTGCGACATGTACAGCATCAGCGGGGATATTAGGCAATTTATTAGGTTCTGTATTCAGCATTAATTCGGACATATTCATAGCTTAAATCGGTTGTCCATAATGTCTCAGTAACCTGCCCGCGATTTAACTGAATTAATATTTCGATATCTTCAGCTTGCATAGCTTGTTGACCCTGAGCCTCGGTATAACTTGAAGCTCTGCCGCCATTTTCAGCAATTAATACCGAATTAAGACTGATCTGAATCTTTGAAACATCTAAATCACTAACATGAGCGCGGCCAACTGCGGCTAAAATCCTTCCCCAGTTTGGATCTGATGCGGTCAGTGCTGTTTTAACCAATGGCGATTCAGCCACGGCGTAGGCAACAGCAAGTGCTTCCTGAATATTCTCTGCGCTGTCCACAGTAACAGTAACAAATTTATTTGCGCCCTCACCATCACGAATTATTGATTGAGCAAGTTCAGTGAAAATGGCCGTCAAATGCGCTAAAAATAGCTCAAAATTTGCTTCATCAATTTGCACGCCACTGGCACCCGTCGCGACTAGCATCACGGCATCATTGGTTGAGGTATCGCCATCCACAGTGATTCGATTAAAGGATTTACCATTGGCTTTTTGTAGCGCAGCATAAAGTAGTTCTTCATCAATCGCTGCATCTGTAGCCACATAGCCCAGCATGGTGGCCATATTAGGTTTGATCATTCCCGAGCCTTTGCAAATGCCCGTAATGGTTACAGTAGAGCCATCAATATCAAATTGATTTGA
>ENA-UZWT01004616-UZWT01004616.1-metagenome-genome-assembly--contig:-Day-1-50m-contig-4616_pt1 | contig 13151 bp, 17 predicted proteins | sample MGYA00260338_ERZ794898 | MGnify/ENA metagenome assembly ERZ794898 | reverse complement strand
TTCAAGGCACTTCTAAATGAGCTACAACTCAAGAAGAACTTCCGTCCAGACATCATCTTCATTGACTACCTAAACATCTGTGCTTCCAGCCGTATCAAGGCAGGAGCTAATGCTAACTCCTACACACTCGTCAAGAGTATTGCAGAGGAGTTGCGTGGTCTAGCGGTAGAGTTCAACCTACCCATCGTTAGCGCCACCCAGACGACCCGTAGTGGCTATGGAAACAGTGATGTGGATATCACAGACACCTCCGAGTCCTTCGGGCTTCCAGCGACCGCTGACCTTATGGTAGCGCTCATCTCTACCGAGGAGTTGGAAGAGCTAGGTCAAATCATGGTTAAACAACTCAAGAACAGATACAATGATCCCACCATCCACAAGCGTTTTGTTGTCGGTATTGACCGCGCCAAGATGCGCCTTTATGACTGCGAGCAGTCAGCTCAGGATGACATTATGGGTGGCGGCAAGGAAGAAGAGTATGAGAATGATGACTCTTCTGGCAAGTCATTCAAAGAGAAGTTCGCCAAGCTGAACTTTTAATGCTACAATAGTCCCATCACCCAACAAATATTATGAGTCAAGTCGATTTCAACCGCTATCTCCAGTTCGTAGACGGAGTAACCAGTGAGCCTTCCAAGGACACTGAAGCATTTGTCTATCGCGTACAAGAGCTAGCAGGTCAAGACTGTGATATCCAACGTCTCCTAACCGCTTCCGTGGGCGTCTGCGCCGAAGGTGGTGAGTTCATGGAGATCATTAAGAAGATCGCCTTCCAGGGCAAGCCATACAACGAAGATAACGTATATCATATGAAGCGTGAGCTTGGTGATATCATGTGGTATATGGCTCAAGCTTGTATCGCCCTTGATGTGACATTCGAGGAACTGGTCGAAATGAACGTAGCAAAGCTAGAAGCACGCTATCCTGGTGGAAGCTTCGACGTTCATAACAGCGAAGTCCGTGTACAGGGGGACATTTGAACATAGACGACCTTAAAGACCGCCTAGGCGGCAAATGGTATGATACGTGGTGGCTAGCTATCTTTGAAAGGTTCGACCCCTTTCCACTTGGCAGATATGCCCCAGACTTCTTTGAACTAATCAATGAAGGTTGGCTAGATATGTACTACGAGCCTCCAACAGATCAGGAGCGTAGGGAAGACTTTATTAAGTCTATTACCATTAACAGCAACCCGTACTACAACGAGAAGTACTACGATGAAGTTTGACTTAGACCTGGAAGACTTCACCATCATCCAAAACGCCATCCACTACTACAAGCACGTAGAGAAGAGAGGCAACTTTAAGCAGTACGACATCCCTAGATGCGAAGCTCTTAGAGATAAACTATCCCAACAACTAATGGAGAACAACGAATGAGCGCACCAAAACCTATTACTATTGACGAATATAATGAAGTAGGACCTGAGTTCTTTGAGAAGTTCCACTACGTAAAGAACCAGCTCCCTACAGGAACTGAAGTAGAAGACGTCCTCAAGATCATGGAGACCCTAGCTGGTCTTGTTATGATCAAACGTGAAGAAAAGGACGACTCACCTATGGCTATTGGCTTCAATAAGTGATACAATAGAGGGGTTCGCCCCTCAAACAAGCCTCAGTAGCTCAGTGGAATAGAGCAGCGCTCTTCTAAAGCGTCGGTCGCTGGTTCGAGTCCAGCCTGAGGCGTTACACCATACTAAACATTATGACTGTAAACGCATATTACGAGCAAGAACTAGCCAACTCTGTAGTTGGAGATCTTGTAAAGTTCGCATCACACAATACAGAACTGGTAGAGATCAAGCAGAACTACAAAGGTAATGTATACCAGAATGTTAGGGCTGCTAGAATACCCCAGGACACCAATGTAATGGCTATCATCAAGGGGTGTTTCTTACACTTCAATGATGTGTTTTTCAAGTACGACTTATTTGATACCTTTGAAGCTCAGCTACTAAAGTACTCTGCTGGTCACCAGTACGACTGGCACGCTGACTACGGTATTTCAGAGAATCCAGCAGGAGACCGTAAGATTAGTATGTCCATTCAGTTAAGTTCTGCTTGGGAATACAACGGTGGAGACCTTGTTATTAGAGACTGGTATAATAGAGAGAAGTTTATGACCAAAGATATTGGTCACGTTATTGCCTTTGACTCTAGGTGTCCTCATAAAGTACAACCCATTCTAGACGGTGAGCGTATTGCTATCGTTGCTTGGGCACACGGACCACAACTACGATGAAGAAACCGTTTATCATTCCCGATGCATTAGATACTACTAAGGGTGGAGAGTTTGACCAAGTCTGGGAAGAACTAAACCCAGAGATTAGTCCCTGGACTCTTAGTAACTATTCAGCACGTGGTGAAAATATGAACGTGATGTGGATAAAGAATGACTATTGTGCATTACCAATATTGAGAGCAGGCGCTACTATCCGCCTAAAGATGGAACGAGTGATGAGACAGAGACTTACACTCGTCAGAATACATACAAATGGTCAGACAAAGGGACAGGTAAGTGAGTTCCATACTGACTTTGAAGACCACGATACATTCTATACTGCTATTCATTACGCCAGACCAGACTGGAATGCTCAGTGGGGTGGAAACTTTATGGTCTTTGATGGTGAAGAGTATCATACATATCCATATATTCCAAACAGAACTATAGTTGTTTCAGCAGCTTGGGACCATTATGGTGACCATCCAAACTCATTTACTGGTAAGCTGAGAGCAACAATAGGTTTTATGTACTGTTTAAATAGCAAACTTGATGCTATGTGTAAGAAATATCCATTGAAACTAGTCAATCCGCACCTCTAATAAATAGCATTGACTGCTGAAATATATTATGTTATCAACGAAGTTGCGACTACGGCTTGAGTTCATTGCAGGGCGTATCGCAAAGGGTGAGCCAGTTGACTTACCTGATATGATTTGGGCGGATAAACTAGCTAAAGCCAATGGTTCTGCTGGTGAGATATTGAGAAAAGCTAGAAGGGAAGCATTAGCTGGGGACTACCCCGAGGGTGGGATAGACGATTTTTTAATGAAGATGGATTTGGGTGACCCGGATCCATCAAACCACCTTCCACCAGACTCTGATATTGACGAGATTATTAACTGGTTCAAGAGAGACAAACCCGACGACTGGCGCACTAGAGACTAATGGCTGTTCTAAACTCCACTTCACCTGGACAACTCGGCAAGTATGTACTCCCAACATTAGAGATGTTGGAAGATGCTATGCGTAGAGGAACCCCTGTGAGCAGGGGTACTAGACCTAGTATGATCTTAAAGAAGACTCCTGCTAATGTATCTGCTCTTCAGGAGTGGGGTAATATTGGTTCTACTGCAACTAGGCAAAAAGATGCATTGGCTATTCCTCTAGAGGTAACCAGTACTAAGCAGAAAGTTATTACTATTGGTAGTATTGATAAGCCAAATGTCAATATTAACTTTGGTGATATGGCTGAAGCTATTGTAGGCGCAGCTATTTGTGCTAGGTTTATCTACAAGAATAGAAACATCACGACAGCACAGGTCTTTGGTGTCCTATATGGTCTTCCATCCGCAGGAAAGAAGCCTGGTAAGAAAGGTATGGAGACAACTAAAGACTTTAAGTCTGCTAACGAGAATAAGAAGGTGATGGATGATGTGAACTTCTATCTATCACTATCAGAAGTCAATATGACTACTGTACAAAATAGAACTAATANNGAACTAATAAGAGATTATTTGTTCCTTATGCTGCGTCTGCTGTTAGATATGCCAACTCCACTACAGTGAGGAAGTGGTCTAAGCTATTGTATGAGAACAATAAGTACGATAAAATTGAAGTCGTCTCTGACGGACTTGGTGGTCAAAAGACTACTAAGGTTGATGTATTTGTAAAAGTTGATGGTAAACCCATTGATATTAAAGTATCACTCAAGGCAGGTGATGTAAAGCAGTTCGGTCAGGTGTCCGGTATTGAGTTTGAGAAGCAGGAGAAGCTATGGGAAACCAGCTTTGGTATGGCGTCTGATATTAAGTCACTGGAGAGTAAATACGATGGGTTAGTCACTCAGAACAAAGCTGCCGAGGCAGTCTCATTGGTATACAATAAGGTTGCAGAAGAGTTCAATAAGAAGATGCGAACCAATAACGCCGAAGACCTCAAGAGGAACTTCGCTGAGTCCATCAAGTACTTTGCTACACTCAATGAAGATAATGTCACGCTCTTGCAAATTGGCAACGATGCTGCTAAGCTATACACCTTCGAGCAGATCTATGACTCCATCCAGAATATGACGCTAAATGCTACGATCACTACAGGCAAGAGCGGTCTCCCCACTCTATTCATCAACAATGACCAGGGTGAGCCATTGATTCAGTACCGTGTTAAGCAGGAGTTTAAGTCTAACGGGTCTCCTTATATCAGGAACTACGTTGAGAAACAAAAAGGACTATCGAAAGTTATCGGAGAAAACTTATGATGTTGGAACCAGAGTACTACTTATTTACTAAGGAAGACCCACTAAAGTCTATCAAAGATGACGCTAAAGGCTTGTCTATGGCTAGAAAAATGAAGCTAGGACCATCTATACGTAGGTCTGAGATGTTTATTCGCAAGTCCAAAGACTTTAGAACTATCTTACAGTCAGAAGAGGCAGACTTAGCTGGTGTTATTGGTGCTGCATTTGCCTTATACTTTGATAATAAAGTGGATAAAGGTAGGTTTGTAGCTATCCCTAGAGACTGTGGACTTGAGTTCCTAGCATATTTCAACCACTTCATAGAAAGAAGTACTGAAAATATGGATGATAAATATATTAAGAAAGCAAACTCGCTGATCTTGAGGTACTCGGAAAGCATAGACTCCTTTGTTAAGGCGTTTCATTCTATTCGCTCTACTAAGACCCAACTTAATAAGTTACAGACAAAATAAGATGAAATCGTTTTTTGGTTTTATTACTGAAGCAGCAAGGAAGTCCAAGGCTTCACAGCAAGCAGCCTCAATGGGGCTGCGAAGTGATGGTCACGGTGGATGGTACGATGAAAGAGGAGAGTTTGTCGCCAAGACTGTTGGTGATGGCTTGGAGTTTTTCAATGCTAACCAAACTGATGGAAAGGATCCTGCTCAGACACCTCAAGATAAAGCAGTATCTGGTGAAGAGCCAGCCGGTGGAGCAGCCCTAGGCACTCGCACCAAAGAAACTGAAGGTGCTACACAGGCACAAGCTAATAATGGTGCAGTCGCCCCTGAGGCTACTGCCCAAGATGCTGCTGCTGCTCAACAAGCCGCCGCTGCTCCTGCTGCTGCACCGACAGAGCAGGTCAGACCTGCTGATGTACCCAAGACTAAAGGAACTCTTACTGTTGCTTTTGGACGTTTCAACCCACCAACCGTGGGACACCAGAAGCTAATGGATGCCGTAGCTGGTAGTTCTGATGAAGGAGACTATATTATTGTTCCCTCCCGTTCTGAGGATAAGAAAAAGAACCCATTCGGTGCTGACCGTAAGTCTGAGTTGATGCGTCAACTATATCCAGACCACGCCGCAAAGATTGTAAATGACCCCGGTAACCGCACTATCTTTGATGTGATGCGTAATGCTCACAACGATGGTTACGCTAACATCCGTATCGTTGGTGGTGGTGACCGTGTAAAAGAATACGAGAAGCTATCAAACAAGTACAACGGTTCTACCTATCAGTTTGATACCATTGAAGTCATCAGTGCTGGTGATAGAGACCCAGACGGTGAAGGTGTTGAAGGAATGTCTGCATCTAAGATGCGCCAAGCTGCTAAAGACAATGACTTCCGTGAGTTTAAGAAGGGTATGCCCAAGTTAGATAATGAAATCTTAATGGGCATCTTTGGAGAACTCCAAGCCGCTATGGGTATTGAAGTACCACAAGAAGTAGCTGCTGAGGGGTGGGAAATTGCCCCTCGTTTGTTCCAAGCCGACCTTAGGGAAGCCTATATCGGTGAGGAAGTCTTCAACCTTGGAGATATTATTACCCACGACTCCACTGGTATGACTGGGGAAATTGTCCGTAAGGGAACAAACCACCTCATCTGCGTCACCGAAGATGATAAGATGTTCAAAACTTGGACACAAGATGTGAGTATGAAAGGCGGCTCCGCTAAGTCTACTCCTACCCAAAGAGAAGTTGGTACTACCAGCTTACGTAAGTTCCTCCAGCGCTTAACCCCTGGTCAGTAACTTATATAAATAAAAACATCAAGTAAAGAAGTCCTCACAGAACTTAGATACATGGAATTTCAAATCACTGAAGCTGTTGAGCTTATCAAGACTCTAGCCGAAACGGAGAACCTAACTCAACGCGAAGCCTTTCAGGTTTTCGTAACTGAAGCTGGTTTGGATGTAGATGCTGCGTCACAACTAAAGGCAGCTCTATTTGAGACGTACACTTTGCAGGAGATGGCTTCGGACTCTCTTACCAAAGCTCTTGTAAACGTCTTTATTAACCACGAAGGTGTCGCTGGTGAGGATATTCACGAAGTAGATACTAAAGAAACCCAAGAGGGTACGAAATATAAGGTACGTGTTAAAGACCGTGCATCAGGTTCTAGCTACATCCGCTATGCTACCCGTGAGAAGGTTGCCGAGCTACGTGCTAACCCCAACATCTCATCTGTAGAGATGACTGACTACGGTACCACAGGTGAGGATGACCGTGGTGAGCGTACTGCTGCTGCTAAAGGTGGTGGTGGTGCTGGTGGTGACCGCGATGGAGACGGTAATGTTGAGTCTTCCTCTAAGGAGCACGCTGGTGTAGTCCACAACGCTATCCAACGTAAGATGGGTGGTAAGCCTGACGGACAGGATACCCGTAAGGAAGGATACGAGAGAAACATTCCACAGTCCAGTGCTACTGCTCGTGGTGGCGAGACTGCTGCTATTGCTAAGAAGGCATCCGCTCAACGCACTGCTGCTAATGCTGCTGGTGCTCGTGGACCTGAGCTTGCTGGTGCTGCTAAGATGAAGCAGCTCAAGAGCACTATGCCTCAGAATATGCGTAACAGCTATGAGCCCGAAGAGGGACTAGTTGAAGGCAAGAAAGATGCTGACCTAGACAAGATGAAGCGTCAAGAAGATAAGCATACCAAGAAATCCACTAGCCAAAAAGGTGGTGGAAGAGGCGATGCTAAGAACAAGTCATTTAAAATGTCTAGCATCCGTGGTGCTATTGAGCGTGGTGAAGACCCCCGCCGCGATACTTATGGTGGTAAGAGAACTGGTAAGGACGGCACACATCCTCCAGCAGACCACAGATCCAGTTTTACACATAGTATGAAGGATCGTCCTGCTAAGGAGCCCGGTGTAAAGAAGGAGTCTGCTTGGGAACAGTACCTAGAACTCCGTGAGAACCGCCGTGCTGCTGCTGCCGCTGGTGGTTACAAGGATGACTCTAAGAAGCAAACTGACCCTTCCAAGGATGGTTTCACTGGTATCTCTGGTTCTATCAAAGATATTATGAAGCAAAGCGCCGCTATGGACGCTGACAAAAAGAAGGCTAAAAAAAAAGTAGATGAAGGCTTTGAGGTAACCGACGCTGATGAAAAGGGTAACACCGAAGCATACAAGCGTTATAAGGCAGGCAACAAAGCCTACACCAGAAAGAAAGCTGAGAAGAAAGTAGAAGCTAAGGAAGAGTGGAAGCCTGACCCCACCGAAAAGCGTAAAGCTAAGGGTGCTAAGTTAGGTAGAGAAGAGGAAATTGAGAGGGGCAAGTCCAAGAAATATGGACGTGACGAGGACAAGATCAATGACCTCTACAAGCGCCGTATGGCGGTTGACTTCAAGAAGAAGAAGTCTTCTATTGGTGAAGACTTCATCGGCGAAGGTGACTTGACCAACGCTGGTAATGAGAACAAAGGTGAGCGCGAAAAGAAAAAGCTAACCGGTAAGGGTGTTGATAACTCCACTTCCGTAAAGCTAATGCCTCGCATCAATGAGACTGTCTTAACTGGTTCACCATTAAGCATCTCTGAGAAAAAGCTTTCCGGTAAGCTACCTTCACCTGGTATTGTTGCTGACCTAGCTGAGCGTATGGGTATTGTCGCTGAAGAGTGCTGCCCTAAGTGTGGAACCCCTGAATGCACCTGTGAGGGCAAGAAAGAGGAGAAGCCTAAGAAGAAGCGCGAGCCTAAGGCTAAGCTAGATGAAGCAGGTATGCCTATCACTGAGTACGTATCATCAGGTCCTACAAAGGAAATGGTTGCTCCCCCTAGGGATGCAGAAGGTGCTCAAGGTGTTATGAATCCTAAAGGTGTAGCCAAGCGTTACAAGCGCAGAGGCGAAGCACCTGGTGACCGTCGTCCTAACGACATCACTGGACCTGACCTCCCCAACGAAAGAGGAACCGTTCCTAACGGATCTGGTGTATAAATAAAGGTGCAGTTAATAGGTAACACCTATGTCTAAACTAGTAGAACTATTCAAGCCCGTTCTTATGTGGCTCCGTGATTCTGCTGAAGTAAAGCGTCTAGTAGTCGAACTACTTGAGCGCTATGCTGCCTCAACAGACAACGACATCGACGACCTCGTTGTTGCTACTGTTCGCAAAGCACTTTTGGGTGCTGAATGATTGAATGTATTGCCTTTGCCCATACCTGGTTTTGGGTTTTAACTGGCACTTTGCTTCTATCTGAAGCTCTGGGTCAAACAAAGTTAGTTAAGGCAAACGGAGTATTATCCTTTATCCTCGAAATGTTAACGGGGGTTTTAAGGCTACTCCGTACCATTCTCTTTCGCAGATAAAACTGGACCCGGAAAGCCGGGTCTTTTTTTCTTATAAATATTAATAAGCTGTCAGACTTAAAAAAGGAATTTCAAATGTCACTCTGGGGAAATCAAGACAATCTTACTGGACCAACTCCAGTAACCGTAGTTGGTACTGCAAGCTCTGACTTCTGGACCGCAGAAGCCGGAACCGCCTACACCGCTGCTGGAATCGCAACTGGTATGACCATCATTTTGGATGGTGGCGACTCTGGTTTTGTAACTATCGAACACATGATCACTCCTACATTAGCCAAGGTTGGCAAAATGTCTGGTGTTGGTACTGATGTTGACGCTGCATTCGCTGCTACATATTCAACACAACCTGTTAGCCTAAAGAACGATCCTGGCTACGCACCATCATCTGCTGATGGTAACCTAGGACGCACACAGAAGCCCACTGGTATTACTACCACTGAAGCTACTGCAACTACCGGCACCGTATGGGAAGTTGGTTCTGGCTGGGTTGGCGTAACTACTTACATGGGAGATACCGATGAAGTTGGTATCAAGACTCTTCGCGTTAAGAAAGAGATCCTAGTAGCTATGTCCACTATCGATGCTGGTAACCGTCCATACCCAGGTTCATTCGGCGGTTGAAGCTGAATAACTGAAGTAGCCTATAGGGGATTATGAAATTCAACGAACTTAATGATGATAACTATCTCCTATTTGCTATAAAGTTCTATGAGAACCCACATGCGGTTACTCGTGAGGACTTTGAAGACGATTTGAAGAAGATAAAGTACGTTAAGCGTCTTTTAAGGCGCTACCTCAATACTGACGTATTGAAGACACATTTAATTCTTAACCATCTGACCGTGCTCTTTAATGTATTTGGAGATGCGGCAGTCCCTCTTCTCTTTTTTAATTTGGAGAAGGATCTTTGGTCTTCTATTAAAAGTTTCTTAGTATTTCTGGGTAAACTCCCAGAGTATCCAAGGACTGATATGGAAGAGATACCACTAGACCAGTATTGTCTGGAGCAACTGGAGAACATCAATGAGCAGTCAAAGTAAGGTAGACAAAATCCTAGAGTGCTACCGCAAAGTCAGATCCTTACAGGAGATGATGGGTGCTGGGGCTGCTGGTGGTGGAATGACGACTCAATCAAGTGCTGGAAAACCTGGTTTTTCTGGTGCTGCTGATGCGTCAGGTCCTGTTGCTGGCTACGATGCTGTGGACTTTCGTAAGAAAAAATACAAACCGCTCAATATGTTTTACAGACAAGCAGTAAAACCCAAAAAAGGAGCAACCAATGCAAGAAAAGGAAACTGATAGCGTAAAGTTAGCAGTTTTGGAAGAAAAGGTGTTTAATATGGTGGAAGTCATCTCTAAACTAGATGACACCATTGAAAAGCTTAGTGATCTTAGTGTGAACGTCAGCAAAATGTTGGCTGTCCACGAAGAAAAACTTGACTTCGCTAAAGAGTCCGCTGCCGAAACGGCTAAGGACATTGAAGAACTAGAGACTCGTATCGAGATACAGCTAGACGCAACGCATAATAGGATACGTTCTATTGAGCGCCGTGTTTGGATGGGTGTCGGTATTGCTTTCGGGTTCGCTCTATTGTTACAGTCTGAAATTGTCACAGGAGCTTTGCTAAACGCCCCACGCCCTGCTACAATAGAGGTCACGCCAAAGCAGTAAGCACTCTAGGTATGGACTTCGTTGATTCCAAATACATTAGTCTTTTGTCTTCTCGTCTAGAGAAATTCAAGAGAGTCAAACCGGACCTTTATAACTTCCGGTGTCCCATTTGCGGTGACTCTTCTAAGAACAAAACAAAGACAAGAGGATATCTGTATGCGGTTAAGACGAATACCAACTTTAAGTGCCATAACTGTGGCGCTAGTATGTCCCTCAACAACTTTCTTAAAAAACTAGACCCAGTATTGCAAAAGCAGTACACCATGGAGAAGTTTAAAGAGGGACATGCTGGTAAGAACTTCTCGACGCCAACACCAAAACTAGAGTTTACCAAGCCCACGTTCAAGAAAAGGTCAAAGCTCGGCTTACCCAAAGCCTCTACTAACCCAGAGGCAAAGAAGTATCTGACCGATAGAAATATCGATCCAGACCTGTTCTACTACACACCCACCTTTAAGAAGTGGGCTAATACTCTAACCAAAGCATTCGATAATACAAGGTATGACGATGCTCGTATCATCATTCCCCTCTACACTGTAGAAGGAGAGCTATTCGGGTTTCAGGGCAGAGCCCTCGGACCAAGTAAGGTTAAATATATTACTATCATGCTCGATGATGAGCATCCAAAAGTCTATGGTTTGGATAAGGTTGACTTATCTAAGACTGTATACGTTGTTGAGGGTCCTTTTGACTCCACTTTCATTGATAACGGTATCGCTATGTGTGGTGCTGACGTATCTCTGGACAGTCTCGGCATCAAAGACTTGGTTTATGTCTACGATAATGAACCAAGAAACAAAGAAATTTGTACCAGGATCAAAAAGGTTATAGATAAGAACCACAAACTGGTCATCTTCCCAACACGGATACTAGAAAAAGACATCAATGACATGGTTTTGGCAGGACACAACGTCCAGTCTATGCTAGAATCGAACACATACCAAGCACTCCGAGCGACTATCAAATTTAACGAATGGAAAAAACTATGACGGGTGAAATCAACGTTGTCAAGCGCTCAGGCAAGAGCGAGACTCTAGACATCAACAAACTACATGTGATGGTAGAGGCAGCCTGTGAAGGCATTGCAGGCGTCTCAGTGTCTCAAGTTGAGATGAGTTCCCAGATCCAGTTCTTCGATGGTATTACGACAGAACAGATTCAGCAGATCCTGGTCAACTCAGCATCAAACCTCATCACTGTAGAGAACCCCAACTATCAGTTCGTTGCTGCTCGCCTTATGCTCTTTGCTCTACGCAAGGAAGTATATGGTAAGATGCATGAGCTTATCAGTGTACGTGAGCAGGCAGAGAAAGGAGTTGCTGCTGGCGTATATGACAAAGAAATTCTTACATTGTACTCCCCCGAGGAGTTCGATGAGCTAGAGTCTATTATCGACCACGACAGAGACTACATCTTTACCTTTGCTGGTCTCCGTCAGGTCATCGACAAGTACCTTGTACAGGACCGCACAGCCGGTACTATGTACGAGACTCCACAGTTTATGTACCTTTTGGTTGCGGCGACTATGTTCTCCCGCTATCCTAAAGCCACTCGACTCTCTTACGTAAAACGTTACTATGACGCCACATCAAAGCACCGTATCAATATCCCAACGCCTGTTATGGCTGGTGTTAGAACGCCCCTTAGGCAATACGCTAGCTGCGTTCTTATTGATTCCGACGACAGTCTCGATTCTATCTTTAGCTCTGATATGGCTATTGGCAGATACGTTGCGCAAAGAGCTGGAATCGGGATCAACGCTGGAAGAATCCGTGGTCTCAACAGTTCGATCCGTGGTGGTGAGGTCAGCCATACCGGGGTAATCCCTTTCCTTAAGAAGTTTGAAGCTACTGTTCGCTGCTGTACCCAAAATGGTATTCGTGGCGGCTCCGCTACAGTTCACTTCCCCATCTGGCACCAAGAGATTGAGGACATTATGGTCCTTAAGAACAACAAAGGTACCGAAGATAACCGAGTGCGTAAGCTTGATTACTCCATTCAAATGAGTAAGATCTTCTATGAGCGTTTTATTCAGAATGATGTTATTACATTATTCTCCCCGCACGATGTTCCTGGGTTATATGAAGCATTTGGTACAGAGGATTTTGATACTCTATACAGGATGTACGAACTCAATGATATGACTCCTAAGAAGACCGTTAAGGCACAGGAACTTATCCTAGACATCCTTAAGGAACGTGCGGAGACTGGTCGTATCTATATTATGAACCTTGACCACTGCAATAGTCATAGTTCTTTCCTAGACAAGGTTGAAATGTCTAACCTCTGCCAAGAGATTACACTTCCAACCCGCCCACTCGAACATATTGATAGCACTGATGGTGAGATTGCTCTCTGTATTCTCTCAGCAGTCAACGTAGGTAAGCTACGTAACCTTGAAGAGATGGAAGAGCTTTGTGATCTAGCAGTCCGTGGTCTTGATGAACTCATTGACTTCCAGCGGTATCCCATCCAGGCTGCTGAGATTGCAACTAAGAACCGCCGTAGCCTCGGTATTGGTTACATTGGACTAGCACACTACCTAGCCAAGCACCACACCAACTACGCCGACCCAGAAGCCTTACAGCTCGTCCATGATCTTACTGAGCACTTCCAGTATTACCTCATCAAAGCAACAACTACTCTTGCTAAGGAGAAGGGGGCTTGTGGATGGTCTGACCGTACCAAGTACAGCCAAGGCATCCT
>ENA-UZWT01001141-UZWT01001141.1-metagenome-genome-assembly--contig:-Day-1-50m-contig-1141_pt1 | contig 13152 bp, 9 predicted proteins | sample MGYA00260338_ERZ794898 | MGnify/ENA metagenome assembly ERZ794898 | reverse complement strand
CTCTGCTTTCATTTTTTCGCTAGCCTCTTCATTACTTATGTCATCAGGTTTTATATATTCAGAGAACTTATTATACTGAGCCTTAGTATCTTCGTCTACTCCTTCTACAAACCCTAATTCACCGTTTTCTTTAATATATTTATTTATTTCTTTAGCCGACTCTTCTAGCTCTTTGATTGTTTTATTTTCACCTACAGCAACGCTTTCTAAAACTTGAAATACTCCCCATACCGGACTAACAAACTCGAGGTTGGACATATCAAAGTCCTCAGCTTTTCTAAGCCTAATAGCGTCAAGGCTACCAAAAGCGGTACCTTCATTAGACGTTATACCTAGTCTAGCAAGTCTTTTGTTTATAAAATTGGCTACGTCTGTTTCTTCTTGTTTTAAGTCCTCTGCTGTAACATAGTACTTAGCATAAGGATCATCTCCTTGAGACGCCGAAGAAGTATTTACCGAACCTAAATCCCCATTCGGTGCTGTGTTTGACGACCCTGCACTTGCACCGTTTTTCTTGAGAGGGTCCGTTTGAAAATTTGTTGTATAGCCTTCTCTCTCCGCTGCTGCTTCTATAGAAATACCTAGTATTTCAGACAACTCTAGCAATTCAGAATTATCAACTTCGTTATTTTGAGAGTCGTAGTATTTTTTTGTTGGCATTGTATTGTATTTTATTAGTTGTTTGTTTTCGTTTTAGTAACAAGTATTGAGGCTAGCTCCATTGGGCTTTTTAAGAAGTTGTTTTGGTAAGTATTATCTTGTGGGTTTATAGCCAGGTAACCAGGTTCAAATGGATTCTCAGGAGTAAAAGTGGCAGCTACTCCAGGTGTTTCATAAATAGCGTCTATGTATTCTAGTAATTGTTTCAGAACATTAGAAACTGCCTTACCGTCTTTTTCACCACCTTTGTAAGTGTATTTGCCGTCTTTATAATTAAATTCACCTTTAGGCATAGTAATATACTTGTACACAGTATTTCCTTTGGTTATATTTCGCTTGCTATCAAATTGCTGTTGAAGTTCGGTTTCTGTGTACCCTCTGTAAGTTGTTGTGGTTGAAGTTCGGTTTTTTACTTTGTGTTCCATTACTCCTTGTTTGGAAGAATTTTTTACACCTTCTAGTATCTTATCTATATAATTATTTTTCCATTCTTCATAATCTTCCGGCTTACCACTATATTCTGGTAGCTCTTCGCGATAGTCGGTTAATAAATTATCTTTAGCTAAAGACTTTATAATATCAGGGTTTTTGCCGATAAGCTCATTAAGTTGCCCTCTATAAACCTTTAACTTGTCGGATGTTATAGCCTGCCCGCTAGAAAAGGAAACGTCGTGAGCGTTCGATACTATGTTAAATATTGCCGTCGCTTGAGTATGAGCAGGAGCTGCAGGCGGTGTCCAATCGTTATAATTTATAGAATCTTTACCTTCTCCAAAAAACATACTTCCTTTACCAGACATGCTGAAAGTAGCAGAAGGATCGTATAAATCTGATGCCTGTGCGTATCTAGTGGCATCTCCTTTTGATAGGTAGCCTTTATCAAAATCTTCTTTGTACTTTATTCTGTCTTTAACATAGTTTTTTATGCTCGCGTTCGCGCTCACAAAAGCTCTATTAACGCCATTCATAATATCTACTTGTTCTAAATAACCAGGGTCTGTAGACTTCAAATTACCTAACTTCTTAGCAGCTTCTAAATAGAGGTCTTTTTGGCCTGCCGCCCACTTTTGTACTACTTGTGTTTGATCATCCGAAAGTTTGGTTAAGTCTATGTTAGAAGTCATTTTACCTAAGTAAGTAGCTGTTTTTTGTTCAGCAGCATCAACCTTTGCTTCGTCCTTAATTCTTTTTGCTTCTTCTTCTGCTTTTTTCTCTGCTATCTTTAATTCAGCCGCTTTGAAGGCAGGTTCTGCAGCTTTAGCTAGGTCGATAAACGTACCTTGCCTAGCTGCTTTTTCTCCTTCTATTAAATTTACTTTTGCCATATTCTTATTGTTATTATTCTCCTCCTCCTAAAAATTTTTGTACACCTTTACCAAGCCCTCCGGTCATAGCTCCCCCTATAACACCTCCGATTCCTCCTGCTATAGAAGCCCTTGCTGCATTTACATCTGCTTGGGCTGCACCCATTCTTTGCTGAGCCATGCCAAACAGTGTTTCTGTTTTTTCTTTCTCTTGAGCTCTTGATATCAAGTCTCCTTGTCTTTCTTGCGATTGTAGTTGCCCAGCCATTGATCTTTCTGCTGCCTGATTAGAAGCTTCTTGCTGGCCAATGCTAGCTGAAGCTTGTTGAGCATTTGCTGAACTTTGTCCTGCCATTGCTTGTGCTAAAGCTGCTATACCGCTGCCTCCTGCCGCTTGTCTCATACCGGTCATAGTATTAGCTAAACCTTGTTGCTGTTGTTGAGCAACAAAATCAGCTTGCTGTGTATTCACAGTCAGGTCTTCCATGGTATTCTCCATGTTCATATAAGGATTAGACGTATCTAAACCTTGAAGTCTTTGCTTATTTTCAGCATACTCTTGTTTTGCAGCGCGTAGCTCTGCTCTTCTGCCTTTTTGGCCTATAAGCCCACCAGCTATGCCTGCTAAGCCTTTTACCACTCCTAATCCTATCATAGTGTATTAAGTTTTGTATAAGTTATTATTACGTATTATTTACTGCTCTCAAAGAACTCTGTGCCAGAAGAAAATACTTCCGCGTACTTTGGTGAATCGTTTCTTAGTTCAACATCCATATAGTACCCCAACAAAGCGGATGAATTAGCCTCGTTGTCTTTAACAAAGAAAATAAAACTATTGACGTTAGGTCTATTAACTGACGGAGTTGTTGTAATATTTAAAGTCGCACCCTCTACTCCTTCTGCTGACGCGGTAATACTAGATATAGGACCTATAGGGTATATCAATTCTCCCCCTGGGTCGTCAGTAAAATATACCATATCACCGGGTTGAGCTGTTGCGTTAACTGGTTCAGAAAAAGTTAGTATCATGTTTCCCATATTCCTATATTTTTATTTGTATTGTTATTGATTAAAACTGACTGTCTTGTGCAAGTAAGCTTATTACTCCTGCGGTGGCTGCGCCAGGCCCAGGGCTTTGGACAGAAGAAGATAGCTGGCCTTCAGCTCCGCTTGAATTCGCTACAGTTTCATCTGTCGTGCCATCACCGCTTGTCATACCTGTTACTACAGACCGCAAGTAATAATGACCGGGGCTAGAAGTAGAATGTTGGGTGTAGTTTATTTGAACTAAAAGATCTTTGTTTATAGGTACTTCAAACACGTCTGTGATTGTCGTAGTAACACCTGGGGAGCTGAGCGTATCAGACATCGGATATTCTCTTTTTATAAAAGTTTCGTTTTCAACATAGCCAAATCCTAAGCCGTCAGGCACCCATCCTTGAGTTCCTGAGTATCTACCTCCCGCTGAACTAGAGTTTACCACTGTTACATTTCTAGTTATGAACACAGTATCTTGAGCTGTTTGCACTATAGTGAATCCGTATGCTGTTGTGGACCCTCCAAATGCCGTTGAGTTTAAGGTAGTAGTAACTCCGTTAACTGTTGTAGCCGTTATGGTTAGAGTAAAATTTCTAGTACCAGTAGCTGCTCTTTGTGGAAATGTTAAAACAGGAATAGCGCCGTACCCTTCAGCCGCAACTGTAACATTTCCGCTACCATAGTTATTTGGTCCAGAATCAAGAGAGTAGCTGAACGTAGCGCCTGGCGTCCCGAACATAGTGAAGCCGCGGCTTGTTCCTTTCCAGTTTACGCTTGAAAAATCTCCGCTGTCAAAGCCGTTAATAATTTTAGGCACTGCTGCCGGCATTGCTTCTGCTAGGGCAGACATAGTAAAATTGTAATTACCACCTTTGGCGGGAAATGTGTAATCAGCCTGTATTCTATAAGATGTATAATCACCGGTATTAGAATCTGTCCCCCATGTTTCTACAACGTTCCATTGCTCGTCAGTTAAGTTGCTAGTTGCCACTGCGTTTTGTATATTGTAGCTGCCTTCGCTTGTAGAAGCGAACCTGTAACCTGTATCTGCTGTTAAAGTTGCATCTATAACCTGAGTCGTACTACCTCTATCTCCGTTAGACAAAATCTCTCCCGGCAGGGTTGGCCCTGTTCTAGAAGCGTTTTGAGATGTAACGGCAAAGGTAGTAGTTAAAGAGATAGGAATAAGAGTAGATTTTCCGCTAATACACACAGGAAAGCTAACGCCACCTACTGGCACTTCGTACGTGGGGTTTATGGTTAATCTACAACCCACTTGGTTCCCCCCGGCATAAAAAAATGTAACGTTATCAACACCGTTACCAGGCGTGCCGTTCCACGTAAAATCCGTCCAATCTAAAGAATATCCCTGTACGGGGTTCATCATTAAGTTTACATGAGAACCTGTATAGTTTATAAGAGGGTTCCCTACTTCTGCTGCGTAATCCTCTTGCGTTATAATAATATTGTCAACTTGTGTTGTACTCATAGTTTATGGTATTTTAATGAAACATGCAGGATCTACAAAGAAGCTAAGGCTTACGTTAGTGACGTAGTTGCCCGTTATACTAAGAGGAGACCCTAAGCCTTGTACAGAAGATTCTCTTGCGTCTAAATTGTTGTCTGTTGAAGAATTAAAATAAGACTTGTCACCTGTTATTTTTTGAAAAAATTTATTTTCTTTATTAGCAAATTCCTTTATAAACCCGCTTTGTAAGTCTGTGGTTAAGTTTTTAGCATACCAACCTTCTTTATGCACTGTTTCAATAGTAGGTGTTATATTACCAGCTATCGCTTCAGCAATGCTTAATTTAGGCGATTGGGCATTTAACTGGTATCTATACTCCTTAGAGTTTGTTCCTGTGTAGTTTAAAGCTTTAAACTTTTTAGCAGAAGCAGGTAGTTCATTAATCACAAACTTTACGGCACTATCAAAGTGCATTCCGTAAAATTTTCCTCTATCCACCGTGCCTATATTATGTTCCCATATTTCGCCTTCGTAAAATGTGTAGTAAACATCGTTTAAAGAAACTCCTCCGTATTTTGAAAAAGACTTTCTGCTTTCCCACCCGTTAGTTTTTTCTTTAAAAGATAATACGGTATCGTTAGGGGTATACTCAAGCCATTCGCTAGAACCATGCGATTTTGAAAAGCCTTTAAATTTGTTCTGCCACTCACTAGTAAGATTGCAAACAGATATATTATAAGAGGACTTGTCGTCGTCGAAGCTGCCCACTATGTTGGACGAGTTGCTTAGGTTGTCCGCGAAGAAATCAACCATACCATAGTCAGATATAACTTCTATGCCGTTGTTGGATAACCTACACACTACTCCTCTGTTACTGTCGGTAAAGTAAGCTCTAAAGCCATACGAAGCAAAAGATTCCGGGTTCTTAGATATACCAAACTCTCCTGCAAAAGCGTCGGCGTTACCTAACACTCTATTTGTAGAAACAAGGTTTGTGTTACCATCGGCATTAAAAAGAGCGTCTTTATCAGCGTATATTCTTAATACTTTATCTTCGCAGAATACAACTAAGTTCGTATCTCTAGCGTGTAGTTTCTGAATAGAAGAGTATGCAGGGTCTAAATTCTTTGTTATAGACAACGCTTGTATAAACTGGTTCAACTCATTAGTTCCTGATGTGGAATTAAATATACCGCTATATATTAGTCCTGTAGATAATCTGTCTTCCTGATAAGGTTCTGATAACGTAGACGAAGCCTTAACTCCTTTAGCTATAGCGGGTGCATTAAAGTCGTCTCTAATCCTATTAGATTCCACTCCGTTGCCAAAAGAAAACGAATTATAATAATCTAGTGTTTTTAAGTTGTTCAACTCGCTTATAGGAAAAGCTTTACTAGCTTCAAAGTATATGTCTAAATCTGCTTTTTCTGTAGGTTCCGTTTCGAATATAGCAGGACTTGAGCTAGAAAAAGAGTTTGAAGTATCTAAGCTGGTCAATATTCTAATACCAAAAGTATTATTAGATTGACTGGCATCACCGTTGTAGTCTAAGGGAAAATCAGTATTATTAACGCCATTTCCTTGAATTTCTTTGCTTAAAACTAAATCAAATCTAGCTCTTTTATTAGAGCCCCAATTTTTATCGCTTTCGTTCAAATAGCCCCATCCATTGGTTTCAATTCTATTGTAATTTCGAATCCAATGCACCTGGGTCTCTGTAATTTGATACACGGTTTGGTCGTCTCCTATTCCTGTAATAGATATTCTAGTTCCAGGTGTTCTTAAAGCGTTTACAAAAACCGCGTCTCCAGAGGTTTTATCTCCACCTAGTTCTGCTGGTCTCTGACCATGGTAGCTTATGCTTATTTTGGTTTCGCCAGCTTTTACCCCGAAGCCAGTTTTTTGAATCCCGCTAGGAGAAAGCCGATAAGAATTCGACTCATCTGCTGACCACCCTTGTCTAACATAATTTCTCCAAGCCGTCATGCTGTTGTATGCGCTAATTTTTGTCCTTCTAATATTTGACACTGAAGCCGACACAGCAAAATTATCAGCCTCTTCTTCGTCTATCTCAGCAGCTATATATCGTTTGGCTAAACTTTGACTGTCTAGTTTTACGAAAAACCTACCTGTAAATTCTGGCTTATTTAAAATTTCTTTACTAAAAAACCTTACACCTAAATTTGCTGCTAAGGCTTGACTACTTCCTACTATTTCTTCTATATCTACAGGAAGATTACCCTGTAGATGGAACCTATAATAATTACCGAACAAGGACACCCTGACAACCTTAATAAGCTGCGTAGCCTCAAGGTTCCCTTGTATACTTAAATATATGCCAGACTTGGACTCTACACCTTTAGCCGGGGAAGAGTCTAACTCGGATTTTAACACATCAACGTATTGAGCATTTGGTGCCGGGAAATCCGAAGGGCTAAAAATATTATCGTCAACAACCTCTCCAATTTTGGTAGTTTTTTCTTTTATAAAATCAGGAGCTTCATTAGCTATGCTTAATACTTTAAATTTACTATTTTCCAATACGGGCTCTTCAGATCCGTGTGCTTTTTTAAGTTCTATAAAAGAATCTTCTGTGATCTTATTTCTGTCCGAAGAAGAGAAGGATAACCAAAAGTTTCCATCTTCAGCTATATAATACCTATCCATAGCTAAGTTATAGTAACCGCTAGAGGAGTCTTTTATAAAATACTTAAAATGAGTAGCCCAGCTTGGAGCAACACCAGGTCCTTTAATTTGTAAAGAATTTTTAGCAGATGAATATTTTTTGTCTATTTCAACAGCTGAATCAGAAGATGAGAGTACAGGCGATTGCCGCCCGTATGGGTCCATATAAACAATTCCAGCTTGGTAAGATCTTCCGGACTTAATAGTAGTCTGAGGTACTAAATCTTCAGTTATTGGGTTTTCGCTTAAAAAAGAAAACTCTAAAGCTTTATGTGACTTGTCTACATTAAAATTTTGTAAGTAGTTACCATACACTATCCTGTTTGATATTAATTCCTGACTCTTAGCTAAACGAGGGACGTTATCCCAGGGTCTAAGTATCTGATTGCTATCTATTACAGAGTGTATCAATTCAGTGTCTAGCGTGTATTTGTAGCCAGTAAACATATCGCCTCTTTCTACCGTGTCAACAGAGTATATAACATTAGAAGAATCATTTTTGTACAGTATCTCTACTTCTTTAACATTATTAGCGATGTCAAAGTTTGAAAGTTCGATTGTTTTAACACTATTCTCCATAGAAGAGTTAAACCCTTTTGCACTATCCCATTCATATATACCAAAAGGCTTAAATGCTACTTCTGTGAACGGGCCTATAGGTGAGTATTGGTTGTTATTGAACTTGTAACGGTAAGCAAATCTTACGAAGTCTAGCTTAAAAATACCGTCAGGCTCTATTAAGTCTGCTTGAAAAACAACTGTAGAGTTTATAACAAAATCACTTGGAGCAGAAAAAGACCCCATAATACATTCCACATCATAAGAAGAGTTTGTCGGCGAATAGACAGGCAAGGTTTTTACTTGAAACTTAACCTCGGCTCCTTGCGCTTCCTCAGGACTGCTTCCTCCTCCTCCGGTACTTAAGGCTTCTACATTATCACCTACTTTAAAGCCTGAAATATCGTCTGATGTAGTTATTGTAAAAGTAGTCCTAGGAGGGATAGGGATATACGAACCAAGGTTAGTAGGGTCTTCGTATGAAAAATTTTTATTGAAAGAAAACGTGTTATTAACTCCAGGCCTAAACGTATCTAACAAGGTCAGGGTAGGAGGGGAAAGTGGTTGTTTTTTTATTACCGTAATATCAGCTTCTTCAAAATTTCTACGGTTTTGCGATTGGAATACAGGAACTTGAGTGTGTGTATCAAAGTCTTCGGGAAAAGAGTTTGATCGTGTATTATAACCTCTCCATGTATCTATGTTAATAGTCTTGGGTTCGGTTTGGTCATCAGTCCAATAAAGATTACCTTCAATAACATTAATACCTGTTATTAAATAATCTTCGCTAAAATTAAGTATATTCTGAGTATCTACAAGTATAGGTCTTAGCACTTGGCTTGACTGAACGAATTCTGCAATTGCGCTAACGCTGTCAGAAGCAATAAACCAGTATATATTGTCATTTGTATTGTCTACAAAAGAACCTACTACTGCGGGATTAGTTAGATCGCTAATTCCGCCTGTTGTCCACGTAGAAGCCTGTCCGGTTTGCGGATCTATAAAACTTTTGTTTTTTCTTTCGTTACCTAGTATATTTTGCAATGAACCAACATTTGCACCTTCTGAAGTAGATATTTCAAGATTTATAGCATCTCTATATTCGCCAGAGGGCACAAGTCTTTCGTCAAGATCTTGATTCATTTTACCCTTAACGAATGTATTATTTATTTCTGGCATATTCTAGTGTTTTATTTGCTTAGACTTACCTCTCATTACTTGTGCAACTTCAAGAGTCTTCATATTTGATAATCTTATTTTAGCATTTCTTCTTGCTGCAGATGATTCTTTTTTAAACCTAGCTACAACGTACTCAGGCGTATTTGCTCTAGATGATAAAACAGCGTAAGCTATGTATTTATATATAGCTTCTTCTGCTAGCTTAGGCACTTTGGGATTGTCTCCAGAAACACCATCTGATATATAGCTAAGCGTTACTATCTTACCAACCATGTTAGAACTAAATCTTATAATACCTTTTATTTTGTCTATGTAAAAAACACCATTAGATTGCGCTTGCTCTGGGCTTAACCCGTACCTAGATCCTCTGTTATGCTTATACAAGTCGTCTTGCACTTCAGAGCTTTGGCCATTAGGAGCATCTTTAAATTTATGTAAAGTCTCAGAGTTTACAGCGAAAGTTAAATTACCAGAAGCATCGTATAAATACTCACCTGTGCCGGATTGTAAAATAGCTTTGGGATTACTTGTGTTAGAAGTAGGGTATATTATTCTTTGAGTACCGCTGTCATCTGTCCAAGAAAGCTTAACGTAGTTAACGTAGTCTCTAGGTAAGACAAAATGAAGTTGAGAAGTTACTTCTATCTCTAGAGCTTCCTCTATAGGGAAAGTATCGTAGTTAAATTCTTGAATAGCTCTGCTAGCATGAAAAATTATATCCGTTCTTTTAACCTTACTTATAAGTTTTTCTTCTCCTACATAAGAAACCGTAAAGTTGTCAATTATGTTTTGTAGACTAATATATTGGTAATTGCCAAATTCGTCTCCGTTGTAATATTCCTGGTCTGTTCCATTCGGTAATAATCCCATTTATTATGCTTTTTGTTGTTGAATATTCTTTGACTCCTCTCCTGCGGTTACTTGATAAAGCTGTATATCCTCTATTGCTATACTTGCTAATTCCAATATTTTCATAACAAGTTCTGTTTCTTCGGATGTGTGTAGCTCAAAGTTGTTTGAAGTGCTATAATTGTATAAAGCTTCCCCAAATACTATATTGTAGCCCCACTTTGGAGCGCTTGGTTTCCTAATATAATTAAGAAGAACATCAGAAGTTTTTTCAGCTGAACCTGATCCAAACACATTAAGCACTCCGAAAGATGTGTTTGCGTTTGTAGCGGAGTTTCTTTTTTCTACATACACAGGCATAGTGTCAGTAGGTGCTACTAAAGGGCATCTACGCAGTTGAAGAAGTTCTTTTGCGGTAACTCTTCGGCATTCAATTCCGTTGTACAGGACGGTTCCTACTCTGTAAGTGTCATTGGCTTTTACTAAACCACCACCGTAGTATCCGGGAACAAAGTCAAGCACTTCAAAAGAATTTATTTTTTGTTCAAGAATCCCGAGCATATCAGAGTATTCTGTACTGTTACCAGGTACTCTACCAAATTGGTTAATGTCATAAAAGTACTGCTCAAATAAGTCTAACTGCGCTTGATTAGCGAACAAGTTAAATTGTTGAGGTGTTAAATACCCTCTTTGTTCCTTATTGAGTAGACTAAGTGTTGTTTGATAAACAGTGTTTATATTTACGCTCATATGTTTCGTTATTTTATAATGATAAGCCGCCTGTTACAGCGGCTATCACTATAAGGTGGCTAATTTAATCTTTTTTCAATAGCCTTATATACTTCCATACCTTCGTCTGTTTTAAAGAAGGAAGCTAATGCACTATAAGGGTGCTCGTCAAATGGAACAGTCATAAGTTTTCTGTTGCCATCTCCGTAAAAGAAAGTTCTTTGATCACTAGATAGCTTAACGATACCTGCTTCAGCAGCTTTGATTCCAAAGTTACGTAGCATTACGTTGTCGTCACCGGCTAGTTCTAAGAACAATAAAGGTTGTTTCTTAGCGAATACAAGTATATCTCTTTTAAGTTCACTAGAAGTGCTGTTACTTACTTCACTTCCGTATTCTACTCTTAGTACTGCTTCTGCTTCTTCTAAAGACATCGCTTTTGCTGCGTTCATAGCCTCTAGCTCTGCTTCAATCCACGATACTTCGTCTGTAGCCTCTTGAACTGGGTTGTATTCTTCGTAAGTACGGTCTTTCATTGGGTGATACAAAGATAAAAGTTTTTGAAGAACTTGCTGTTCTTTAGGAACGCGCAAAGCGCCGTCTCTTATAACAATTCTACCTAAAGTAGCTACACCTTGTTGCTCATCTGCAAATACAGAAGGCTGGTTGGTTGCGTACTTAATTTCTCTTTGATATCCTTTATCTTCGTCGAACCATAATAATGGTTTTCTCGCCGAGTGTTTTGATGGAATGGTATATACTAATGGTTTCTTGTTACCTTTTAAAGTATATAGTCTATCCTTAATTTCCCAAGTAGGTTTTTTAGGTTCCACTTGTTTTGTTTGAACTGGAGCAGGTTTTGCTACAGTTGCTTTTGGTTGAGGCGTCGCCTCTGCTTTTTTAATTGCTTGTTGTTTTGCCATGATATAATATAATTAAATAATTTAAAAAAGTAATAGTTACCCCCGTCGATAAAACGAGGGTAAAAATTACAGTAATTTACTGCTTGAGTATTATGAAGTTGCTTTCAACAATACGAAGTTGTTAGCTGCTTGTACACACAATGCTCTTTCAGAAAGGAAATGTACATTCATTTCATCAGCATCAGAAGTGTAGTTACCTCCAACAGATCCAGTCACCCAAGACTTCAAACGTCTGTCATCAGCTTCAGAAGCTCGGTAACGTACGTGCAAGAAAGGTCTTGAGATGTTTTGACCAAGTGATTGATCGTAAACAGTTGATGTACCAGCAGGTACAAGAACTCCTTCGATATCTCCAATAGATCCTCTAGTTGTTGAATCATTCAAGTATTTCCAGTCAGTCTTGTAGAAATCATAAGATCCTCTACGGAAACCTGAGAAACCAAGATTCAAAGCCATATCTTCGCTGTTCTCAAATACACCAAAGGATGTTCCTCCAGATCCATAAGAGTTTTGCGCAGCTAGCATGTTATCCATACCCAAAGAAGTAGCGCGATCTAGGAAAAGCATGTTCTCTTCGATTGCTCCTTGTTTGTCCAATTCTTGAAGAATAGTATCGAAATCATCCAATCCATTAGCTCCTCCAAAGTCTTGATCGTTGTATACCAAACCTCTTGTGCTCAATGCAGAGAATAAACCTTCAGTTCCAGAATTAGCTCCAGAAGGACCACCTGCTGTAGCTACTGACGAAGTAGGGGTTGCTTTTTCAGCTTCTACCATTGTCATTTCCAATTGATCCTCAAAACGAATACGAGCTTCGTGCTCTGATTTCAAATACCAAAGGTATCCAGATGTACCAGCCTCAGAAGTAACTTCAACCCATCCAATTTGAGCAACGTCAGAACCATTTACGCTGTACTTGTCGCGCAAGATGATTGGTTTGTTGTTGAAAGTAGTGAAAGAAGCATCAATTGAGTTTCCAGCATTGCTAGATCCTTTTGCGTATTCAGAACCGTAAACGAAAATCTTAATTGTTGCTCCGTCTGCAGTCGCACAGCCATCAATGTTCCCAGCTCCATAAGCTAATACAGTAGCGGTAGTTGGTGCAGCTGTTGGTTTAGCAGAAACGTAACCTTTTATTGTTCCCTGAGGACCAGACAATACTATGGTTGCTCCAACTCCTACGAGCTTAGCATCGTCTTCGCTGTCGAAAGTAATAGTGTCTCCGTCTGTTTTTTGCACGTTGTCAAAAGCGATGTGCAATCTTCCTTGCTCAGACCAAACAACTTGATCAGAAGCCATAGGCATTTCAGCTCCTACCATACGCAAGAATCCAGCGATTGTACGGTTACCGTAACGCTCTACTTCTTTCTCGTATACTTCAGGAAGAAATTGTTGTGTAAAGTCCATATCTCCTACGGACAAATAGTTGTCTCCAAACAAACCTTTAACAGGTCGTGGAGTTAAGTGTGATAAATTAGCCAGTGTACCTGGCGATCCTGCAAATCCCATAATTTGTGTTTTTAATGATTATTTATTTTCTAACTCTAAGTTTAGAAATTCCCGCGCTTTCGCTAGGTACCGCTCGTATTGACCAACCATTAGACATATTGACTTTTTCATGAACCCCTCTCGGGTCCATATCAACATTCTTAGATTTTGAAATACTTCCTTTAATTGCATCGGCTTTGCCTTGCTCATAAAAGTGTTGCGCTACTGCGTCTGCGTTCATAGCTGTGAACAGCGATTTATGATAACCTTT
>ENA-UZWT01003213-UZWT01003213.1-metagenome-genome-assembly--contig:-Day-1-50m-contig-3213_pt1 | contig 13163 bp, 17 predicted proteins | sample MGYA00260338_ERZ794898 | MGnify/ENA metagenome assembly ERZ794898 | reverse complement strand
TAATTAAATGAATCAAATAGTAAAAGAATTTCACTTCGGAACTGAGGGGAAAGCAAAACTGTTTAAAGGTATTGACACCTTAGCAGGAGCAGTAGCTTCTACATTAGGAGCTGGTGGAGAAACAGTAATCTTTGAAGATAACGCTGGAGTACCCGTAATAACAAAAGATGGCGTAACAGTGGCTAACTTATGTATCATGGAAGATCCCGTAGAGAATATGGGTGCGTCTATGGTTAAGCAAGCAGCACAAAGAACAGTACAAGACGCAGGAGACGGTACAACTACCGCTACAGTATTAACACATTCTTTATTACACGCTTTAGTTGACAACAAAGATATAAATAAAAGAGAAGTAGCTGAAGCTATTAACACAGTAGTAGATAAGGTTACTAAGTATTTAGATAAGGTAAGCAAAGTAGTTGACGATTCAATGATTGAAGAGGTTGCTACTATATCTACTAATAACGACATTGAGTTAGGTAAGTTAATTGCCGATGCTTATAGGTCAGTTGATTTAACCGGTATAGTTATGATGGAAACATCAAAGACTGGTGAAACAGCTTTAGAGGTTGTTGAGGGAGTTCAGTATGACAAAGGATTTATCAATAACCATTTTGTAAACAATCAAACAAATAATTCTTGCGAACAAGAAAACCCTTTAATACTTCTGATCGATTCTCAAGTAGATACAGTAAGACAAATACAAACTGTACTCGAACACGTTATAAAAAACAAAAGATCATTCCTAATCATAGGGGACGTCGACCCGAAAGTGGCAGCGACTTTAGCTATGAACAAGAATAAAGGTAATATTGATATTAACATCGTTCCAGCGCCAACACATGGGGTAAATAGAAAAGAGATGTTTGATGATTTAGCTTTATTAACGGGAGCAACAGTTATAAGTGAGAACTTAGGGGATGATTTAGATTTAATTGATCTTGATCACTTAGGAACTTGCACAAAGGTTACATCGACATTTGCAGACACAGTTATTCAGATTAATAACGATGCTGCAGAACGTGTTACAGAGATTGTAGCGAGTTTAAAAAATAAATTAAGTAACGAAACTAATCCTAACAGGATTGTTAAGATAGAAAAGAGATTAGCTATGTTATCAGCTAAGGTTGCGATTGTGCAAGTTGGTGGTAACTCAGATATAGAATTAAAAGAAAAGAGAGATCGTGTGGAAGATGCAATATGTGCAACTAAAGCAGCGATTAAAGAAGGTGTTGTTGCAGGTGGAGGCGTCGCATTAGCTCAAGCTACTGTAAAGGTTAAAACAAAAACACCAGCAGAAGAGATTGTTATAAAAGCTCTTATTGCACCTTATAGAGTTATATTACAGAATGCAGGATTATTAGTCGATGTTGTTGATCGTAAAGATTGGGGTATTGATGCCAGAACAGGTAAAGCAGTAAATATGTTTAAAGCTGGTATTATAGATCCAGTACTTGTTACAAAGTCAGCGTTAAGAAATGCAGCATCAGTAGCTTCAACTATACTGTCTACTAACTGCATAATGTCTAATTTAAGAGCGTAGCATGAAAGCAATAGGATATAACATATTAATCAATAAAGAAAAAGAAGGTATCAAGGCTACTAAAGGTGGCCTGTTACTTTCAGAGAGTCAAAGACAAGATATAAGATACGTTAAAGCAAAGATACAATCAGTTGGTGATCTTTGTGCAGGTTTAAATGCAGGAGATGAAGTTTATTACGATAGACACGCTGGTCACAGAATAGAAGTTGATGGCGATGCTTATCAAGTTATCAAGATGCAAGATGTAGTATTTGTTTTATGAGAAAATTAACTGGGCAAGACTTAAGAGAGCTTGGTTTACTAAAACATTACAGGGTTGTACGCAGATGGGCATGCAAGAATAACGATCTTACAAGTGGGGATATTGAACTACTTATTTATTTTGACTGCATAGGTGAGTTTAAACGAACCGATTTCGAAGAAGGTACACTAACATATAGTTGGGACAATCGGAGATGGAATAAGCTAGTTAAACACGGCTGGGTGAAGATCTGGCGTAAAGCGAATAACGGGGATAAACAATATAGCCTATATAAAATTAGTCACAAAGCAAATTGTTTGATACAACAGATGTATCGTATAATGCTTGGGGAAGAAGACATTCCGATGTCTGTTAGACGTAACAAAGTAATGAAAAGAGAATCATACTCTGACAAATTAGATGCTAGAGCTATGAAATTAGTAAACAATGACAAAACAAGATAAACTATGAGTTGGGCAATGGCAGCCGTATCAGGCATAACAGGTGGAATGGCAAAAGGATTGCAAACAGGATATCAAGATTCAACTAATAACAATGCAGTTGGGCCAGCAATTCCACAACGATTGCAGGATTTTATGGGCGTGGGAATGCAGCGTCTTAATGATAAAATAATGGCAGATCGTCAAACCAAAGCGCGACGAGCAGCCGCTAATGCGGGGAACGCTTCTGGTAATAGTATTGTAGGAGCGGTAGCAGGAGTCGGAGGAGCAGGCATAATGGGTAACACGAATAAAGGCTATGCACGATCAACAGGAGGCAGTCAATACATGCCAGGTATGGAGCAAAGAAGCGCTATTGGAATGAATGGATCAAGAGGTTTTAGAAGAAGACAAGAAATCCAAGCAGCACCTGAAAAAGTATATGAAACACAAGAATTTGCAGGAAGTGATTTTCAAAGTCAAGCAGGATACGCTACTCCACCTCCACCGGGGTTTGAGCATGACATGACACCTGAACACGCAGCTAAAAGAGCAATGGGTATAGGAAGAGGATGGGATAGAGAAAAAGCTGCCTCGGTAGGAGCGATTATATAATAATAAAACAATAGATATGAAAAACGGAAACACAGGAGCATCAGCACTATGGGACGGACCTTTGAGTATGGAAGGCAGGCCAACGGCTAAAGGAAATTCACGCAACAATATGGAGATAAGAAAAGCTCATTGTGGTTGTGGAATGGAACCAGGCAAACCAATTACTGAATGCGCTAAAGGAAAGTATTAATGAAGTTAACCAATAACTTTAACAAATCAGAATTTGAATGTAAGTGCGGTTGTGAGATGCCTGCCGATGTACTTTTAGAAGTAACTAAACTAGCAACTCAATTACAACATATTAGGGATTTCGTAAGAAAACCTATTAAACTAACTAATGCTTACAGATGTCCTGAACATAATAAAGAGGTTGGCGGAGTTTCAAACTCTCAGCATATTTTAGGTAAAGCTGCTGATATTCAAATAAACGATTTAGATCCATCTGAGGTTTATAAAACCATAGATAACTTAACCGAGCACGGACACATATTACAAGGAGGTCTTGGTAAGTATAACACATTTACTCATTACGATATAAGAAAAACTAGAGCCCGTTGGGATAAAACATTAGAATAATGCCAGTTAAGAAAAAAGCAGCCCCTAAGAAAAGAGGCAAAGCACCATCGCGTAAGAAATCAAAAGGAAACTACGCAAAAGTAAAAAAAGGAAAGGGTACAGGTAAGAAAGCTGGTGGAGGAATGACCGCCAAAGGAGTTGCCAAGTACCGTAAAGATAATCCCGGTAGTAAATTAAAAACTGCTGTGACTACACCTCCTTCAAAACTTAAGAAAGGCAGTAAGGCTGCTAAAAGACGTAAATCATTTTGCGCAAGATCTAAAGGCTGGAAGTCAGAAAGAGGATTAGCTGCGCGAAGAAAATGGAATTGTTAATATGAAAGGAAAAAAGAAATCAACACCTTGCTGGACTGGATATGTTAAGAAAGGTACAAAGATGAAAGGTAACCGCAGAGTTAATAACTGTGTAAGGGTTACACGAAAACGATAATCATGAGTAAGAATCCAAACGCAAAAAAGAACGGTGGTGAAGGAACGGCTGTAGGAAAAGCCTTAAGATTCTTAGCTGCTCAAGGAAAAAAGTTTGCACCAGAACTGTTAGATATGGCAGGATCATTAACTGGTGTTGAAGCATTAAGTAAATTAGGAGACGCAATTAAAGGCGATCCTGAATTATCTGAATTAGATAAAAGAATATTGCTCGCTGAGCTGGAAACAGATGCAGTAAGAGAACAAGAGATAACTAAACGTTGGGAAGCGGATTTGCATTCAGACAGTTGGTTATCAAAAAACGTACGGCCATTAACATTGTCATTTTTATTAGTATGCATGTTTCTGTTCGTTATATTAGATAGCACAGATTCAATACCGTTTAATATAGACGCGGAATGGATCGATCTCCTTAAAGCACTTATGATAACCGCCGTTGGTGGTTACTTTGTTGTGAGATCAGGAGAGAAAATAACAAACAAATTAAAAAAATAATTAATTAATTAAATTAAATCCAATCCAATGAAAAAATTATTAATTATATCATTACTCTTGCTATCAGCAACTACGTATGCCCAAAGACAATTTTCGGGAATGTGGGTTAGCGATCAAACTACTTATATTAAAAATATAATAGCTAGTGATTATGCGGTGTTACACGTGGTTAATATAGGTTTTGAAGAAAATCATATTATACCTGAAAAATTAATTGATAAAAGCAAAACTGTTTTTACAACAACATCAGAAAACATACAAAACGGATATACCGTAAAAATAACTTATAAATACATAAACAACGACACTATAAAGCTGAAATACTCGGGAGATTATACAGGCGAGGTGACATACACAAAACTAAAACAAAAGAGATGAGAGGAAACAAAAATCTAATAAGACAGAGCGTAAATCCAAATAAACCAGGATCAAAACAAAGAGAAGAATTAACTGCAGCACAAAAATCAGCAAACGTTCGTCAGGGTGTAATTTCAAGGACCGGATCAGAAGGCAATAAAGATACATACGGAAACTATAACCCTAATGTAAAAACCGTTCGGCGAGAAGCAAGTACAGATGTTACCTCTGGAAAACCTATACCCGCTAAAAATACGTATAATATCCCTGGTTTGCCTGGCTACGAAGCTTCAATTACACAGGGTGAGAGCACAACTGTTAGCAAAATGGGAGAACAAAATGGTGAACAACCTATACAATCGCAATATTCAAACTACGGAAATTCGGATAAAAAACCTAATACGTATCAAGGAAAGTCGCGAAATGAAACTACAAATTTTAAGCCTTTATCAGTAGGAGAGGGTAGTGGAGAACAAAAAAATTACGTAGACGTACAAGGTGAAGGCAAAAACCAAATAAAAACCTTAAGAAACGTTACAACTAACAAACCAGTAGGGAGTAATAATGGAGTAATAAGTAATGCTAATACAGGGTATAAAAACACTAGAGCTATTAGAAAGCAAGTGGCAGATAGTTCATATAGCACATTTAGCAGACAAAGAACACAACTATTTAATGAATTAGGAGGCAAAATGAGTTATCTAGCGGGGGATCCTGACAGAAAATTATAAATAACAATTATTAACAATTAAATTAAATTAAATTATGGCAAAAGCTAAAAAGATTACAAAGAAAGAATTAACTGCAATCAACGAGCAACAAACAGCGGTACGTGATGTACTTATAGCTATTGGCGCATTAGAAGCACAAAAGAACTCAGCAGTAATGCAGTTAAGACAATTAGAACAAGAACTAGAAATAGGTAAGCGTAGTATTGAAGAAAAATACGGACCTGTTAATGTGGATCTTAAAACAGGTGAATATACTGTTATTGAGAAAGAGCCTGCATTAGAGACTGTATAATGAACGTTATACGCAAGATAAGTATCGGGGCTGACTATAAGAACGAAGCAATGCATTACTCTGTAAATCAGAAAGTTTACGGCGGCCACGAAATTTCTCATATAATTTTTGAAGAGAATGACAAGTCTTACAATATATTCATAACAAAAAACAACGAGAATATGCCATGGAAGAAATTCAATTCTAACATGGCTATATCCGTTGAGTATGACTTGGAGTACTAATGAGGAGTATCTACGATTTTATCGTTGAACCTCTCGGCGAAAGATATGATAATACAGTAAAGGTTGGCGAAGTGGACCTTATAACAAACACTTCTATAGAGAGTTGGAAACACGTAAACAAGTATGCAAGAGTCTTAGAGACTCCAGTTGGCATTCACACACCTATAAAGAAAGGTGATACTATAGTCGTGCATCAGAACGTGTTTCGCACTTTTTATGATATGAAGGGAAAAAAGAAGAACTCACGTTCATTCTTGGAAGATAATAAGTTTTTATGTGCGGTAGATCAAATATATTTATACAAAACGCACGGACCTTGGAAAGCATTAGGCGATAGATGTTTTGTAGCTCCAATTGTCAATACAGACGATTTTAGCTTAGATAAAACAGAAGCCCTTGTTGGAATACTCAAAATAGATAATAGCTCCTTAAACGAGCTTAAAATGAGTACGGGTGATACAATAGGATTTACACCTAACAGCGAATGGGAATTTGTTGTTGATAATCAGCTAATGTATTGCATGAGGACAAAAGATATTGTAATTAAATATGAGCACAAACAAAACCAAAAAGAGTATAATAGAAGCTGGACGAGCAGCAGTTGAAGAACTAATTAAGGTAGCAAAGGAAAAGATCGTAGACTCTGGCGAGGATATAACCGCAGACAGACTTAAAAATGCTGCCGCTACAAAAAAGCTAGCAATCTTTGATGCATTTGAAATTCTATCAAGAATTGATGAGGAAGAGAACTTATTAGAACTAGAAGCTAAAGGACCAAGTAAAAAGCAATTTAAAGGTTTTGCAGAGGGGAGATCTAAGTAATGGCATACGAACAAACATTATATAGAGTAGTCAAAGACTACATTAAACCAACTGTTATAAAGAAAAAGAATCGTTACGCTAAATGGGGGTACGGTTATGATGCTGATCACGATGTTGTTGTGATTAGTAAGACAGGTAAGATTGGGGAGATATACGAAATTGGTGGTGTAATGATTGCATTACCCAAAGCAGATAATACTATAGATTTAGGTGACAATAAGTGGCAAGCTATTGAATATCCTAAAGAATTAAAAAAAATTAAGAGTGTACAGGAATGGAACTCTTACCCTAATACTTTTAAAAAACAATGGCATCCATATATAGATGAGGAGTTTAACAGGCGTGAAGAAGGTTTTTGGTTTATCAATAAGGGCAAGCCTACTTATATTACTGGCACTCATTATATGTACCTGCAATGGAGTAAAATCGACGTTGGTCTTCCCGACTTTAGAGAATCAAACAGATTATTCTATATATTTTGGGAGGCTTGCAAGGCAGATAAAAGATCGTACGGTATATGTTACCTTAAGAACAGACGTTCTGGATTTTCATTCATGTCGTCGGGAGAAACAGTTAATAAAGCTACAATATCATCAGATGCGCGATTCGGTATATTATCCAAGTCCGGTGCGGATGCGAAGAAAATGTTTACAGATAAAGTTGTTCCCATATCGGTAAACTATCCGTTTTTCTTTAAACCAATACAGGACGGTATGGATCGTCCGAAAACAGAACTAGCATATCGAGTGCCCGCTTCTAAATTTACTAGAAGAAAATTAGAAGATAACCAGATGGCTCAAGAGCTAGATGGGTTAGACACAACTATTGACTGGAAGAACACAGGTGACAACAGTTATGATGGTGAAAAATTAAAACTATTGGTTCACGATGAATCAGGTAAATGGGAGAAGCCTTCTAACATACTTAATAACTGGCGAGTAACTAAAACTTGTTTACGATTAGGTAGTAGGATTGTAGGTAAGTGTATGATGGGATCAACATCAAATGCTTTAGACAAAGGAGGAGCTAACTTTAAGAAATTATACGAAGGGTCAGATGCAGCGAAAAGAAATAAGAATGGCCAAACTAAAACAGGTTTATATAAACTGTTTATTCCTATGGAATGGAATTATGAGGGTTTTATTGATCAGTATGGCTATCCTGTGTTTGATACTCCAACGAAAGAAACGTTAGATCCTCACGGAGACGTTATTACAGAAGGGGTTATACAACATTGGGAGAATGAAGTTGAAGGATTAAAGGATGATCCTGATGCGCTTAATGAATATTATAGACAGTTTCCACGTACAGAGCAACATGCATTTAGAGACGAAGCGAAACAATCTATATTCAACTTAACAAAAATATACCAGCAAATTGATTTTAACGAAGAGTTAAACAATAAGCACATGGTAACCACAGGAAGTTTTCAATGGGAAGGTGGAGTTAAAGATACAAAAGTTATCTTTTATCCAAACAAAAACGGTAGGTTTAAAGTATCGTGGGTCCCAGATCAAAACATACAGAACAACGTAATATCAAGAAGAGGTAACAAATATCCAGGAAATGAACACATGGGAGCTTTTGGATGTGATAGCTACGACATTAGCGGTACTGTTGGTGGCGGCGGAAGTAACGGAGCATTATCTGGATTGACTAAGTTTTCAATGAGTGATGCACCGCCAAACCATTTCTTTCTTGAATATATTGCAAGACCTTCAACAGCAGAGATGTTTTTTGAAGATGTACTAATGGCTATCGTATTTTACGGTATGCCAATATTATGTGAGAATAACAAACCTAGATTGCTTTATTATTTAAAGCGTCGTGGCTATAGAGGCTATTCGATGAATAGACCTGATAAACATATAAATAAATTATCTGTAGCTGAACGAGAAGTTGGTGGTATACCGAATTCAAGTGAGGATATAAAACAAGCACACGCTGCTGCAATTGAAACTTATATAGAAGATTTTGTAGGTGAGAAAGAAGATGGATATGGAGATATGTATTTTCAACGCACGCTTGAGGATTGGGCTAAGTTTGATATATCGAACAGAACAAAGTACGATGCATCTATTAGTTCCGGTTTAGCGCTTATGGCTTGTAATAAGCATAGGTACAGGCCTAATAATGAAATAAAGAAAAAGTCATACGACTTAGGATTTAAGAAATACAATAACAAAGGGATTTTTTCCAAAATAATTAAGTAGATGAAAATAAGCACAAGCTATAATAGTTCGTTCCCGGATCAGGTGGTACCAGATGAAGAGAAAGCGACTATTGAATATGGTTTACAGGTTTCTAGAGCTATCGAGCAAGAATGGTTTTCATTCGGGGGCAGTACGTCAAATAGATTCAATTTAAACTACAAAACCTTTAACACGTTAAGGCTATATGCCAGAGGGGAACAACCTATGGATAAATATAAGAATGAATTAGCTGTTAACGGTGATTTGTCTTATATGAATATAGATTGGACGCCAGTTCCTGTTTTAACTAAGTTTTCAAATATAGTTTGTAATGGTATATCTCAAAAAGAATATGATTTAAATGCTTATGCTCAAGATCCTGAATCTATAGCAAAGAAAACAAGACAGCAAGAAGCTATATTATATGATATGACAATGCAGCAGGATATAGCCGTAGCTGCACAGGTATTTGGAAAAGATACTTCTAAGTCAGGTATGGACAATCAGCAATTGCCTGATACTCCCGAAGAGTTAGAATTGTTTATGCAGTTAAAACCTAAGATGGCTATTGAAATAGCAGAAGAGGAAGCTATAAGCACTGTTTTTGATCAGAACAAATTTGAGAATATAAAAGAAAGAGTTGATCAAGATCTTGTTAATATAGGTATTGGTATAACTAAAACATCGTTTAATAAATCAGAAGGTTTAGTAGTTGATTATGTAGACCCCGCAAAATGCGTTTGGTCATATACAGAAGATCCTTACTTTAGTGACTTATATTATTTCGGAGAAGTAAAACAAATAACGTTATCAGAACTTAAAAAGGAATTTCCTAATATAAGTGATAGCGATTTAGAAAGAATACAATCAAGCCCAATTAACGGATCTAACGTTACAGGGTTTATGAATAATGATAGAGATACGGTTCAAGTATTATATTTTGAATATAAAACTTTTATGAATCAAGTATTTAAAATAAAAAGAACAGATACAGGTTTAGAAAAAGCTATTGAAAAGACGGATCAATTTGATCCTCCGACTAATGATAACTTTGAACGTGTATCAAGAACGATAGAGGTATTATATCAGGGAGCTAAAATAATGAACACCGATATAATGCTTAGATGGGAATTAGCTGAAAACATGACGCGTCCTTATGCGGATACAACTAAAGTTGTTATGAGTTACGCAGCTGCAGCCCCTAGAATGTACAAAGGTAAGATACAATCGCTTATAAGTAAATGTATAGGCTTTGCCGATATAATTAACTTAACTAATTTAAAGTTACAACAAGTATTATCTAAAATGGTACCAGACGGTGTGTATTTAGATGTTGATGGTTTAGCAGAAGTTGATTTAGGTAATGGAACAACATACAATCCGGCAGAAGCTCTTAATATGTACTTTCAAACTGGTTCTGTTGTAGGTAGATCGCTTACACAGGAAGGTGATATGAATAGAGGTAAAATACCTATTCAGGAATTACAAACAGGTAGTGGGTCAAGTAAGATACAATCTTTAATTGCAGCATACAACTATAACTTGCAGATGATTAGAGATGTGACGGGCTTAAATGAAGCACGTGACGGAAGTCAACCAGACGCTAACGCTTTAGTTGGTTTACAAAAGATAGCTGCTAATGCATCTAACACTGCTACAAACCATATATTAAAGGCATCTTTGTTTTTAACGCTAAGAACAGCTGAGATAATATCTTTAAAATTAACAGATGTAATAGCAAACCCGTTAACTGAGAATTCTCTTAAGAATTCAATATCAGCGATAAACGTTGAAACATTAAAGGAATTAGCAAATTCAAACTTGTATGATTTTGGTATAATGTTAGAATTAGAGCCAGACGACGAAGAAAAAGCTGAATTAACAAACAATATTAATACATCGTTACAACAAGGGGGTATAGATATTGAGGATGCAATTGATATTAGAAATATCAAAAACATACAACTAGCTAACCAAATGCTAAAATTAAAGCGCCAGAAAAAAGAAAAGGCTGCACAAGAAGCACAAGCTGCACAAGCGCAGGCGCAAGCACAAGCTAATGCTCAGGCTCAAGAACAAATTGCAATGCAAGAGGTTCAAAAGCAACAAGCATTAACAGCTGAAAAAATAGCAATTGAAAAAGCTAAAGCTGATTTTGAAATACAAAGAATGCAAATGGAAGCTCAGATGAAAGAAATGCTTATGGCAAAAGAGTTTGAGTATAACGTGCAATTATCACAAAGCAAAGTATCCGCTGAGCAAGGCAAATTAGCTGAAGCTGAAGATCGTAAAGACAAGCGAACAAAAATACAAGCTACTCAACAAAGCAAAATGATTAAGCAAAGAGAAACAGGCGGACAACCTCAAGACTTTGAATCACAAGGCAATGACAATATGAGTGGGTTTGGTTTAAGTTCATTTGATGTTGACTAGAATTATTTAAACAATTATATATTATTTTATGGAAAAAACAGAAGGAACTTTTAAGATCCAAAACAAAAAAAAGCCAGAAGTCATTCAAACAGATGACCAAAAGCGAGCGGCTATTAAAGAGCCGTTGATTGACACTAGCACAGATATACCTAAGGTTACGTTAAAGAAAAACAACGCAGAACCGGATATAGCTAAAGTAGTTGTAGAATCAGAGCCTGCAGTAGCAGCGGAAGTTATTGAAGAAACACCTACGCTAAAAGAAGTTGTAAAGGAAGAAGTCGTTGCAGAACAACCGGCAGCTGAACCTACTCCTGTGCGACCAGACCTACCTGAAAACATTGAGAAGTTAGTTGACTTCATGAAGGATACAGGAGGAGATATACAGGACTATGTAAGATTAAATACTAATTACGACGATGTTGATAAAAACATACTCGTAAAAGAATATTATAAAAACACTAAGCCTCATCTTAGTGCCGAAGAGATCGATTTTGTTATTAATGATAACTTTGCGTTCGACGAAGACATAGACGAGGATAAAGACATACGCAAGAAAAAGATTGCGTATAAAGAAGAAGTTGCAAAAGCTAAAAAGTTTTTGGAAGAGACTAAGAACAAATACTACGATGACATCAAGTTGAAGTCTACCGGTGGTTCTAATCAAACCGAAGCAGAAAGTTTTTTCAATAGATTCAAGGAGAATGAGGCGCAAGCCACTAAGAACCAAGAAATATTTAGAGCAAACACGAGCAAATTATTTTCACAGGAATTCGAAGGTTTCGATTTTAACGTAGGAGATAAGACGTTTAGAATGAGTGTTCCAAATGTGGAGAAGGTGTCCGAAAGACAGCAGGATATAAGCAATTTCATCAATAAGTTTACTGGTGACAGCGGAGTTCTGGAAGATACAGCAGGTTATCACAAAGCTTTATATGCAGCAAGCAACCCTGACAAAATGGCAAATCATTTTTATGAACAAGGTAAAGCTGATGCAATTAGAGAGATAACTAATAAGGCAAACAACGTATCAACTGAAGCCCGCCAAGCTGCTCCGAAGGGAGATGTCAAGTTGGGCAAATGGACAATAAAAGGTGTAAGCGACGGAAATTCTTCAAAATTAAAAATTAAGAAATTTTAAAATAATTAAAAATGGCAATAGCACCAGAATTTGGGAGTTTAATCCCAACACAAACTACGCAAGCACTTGCGACAAACTATTTACAATGGAACGATAACGGCGGAGCCGCTGGAATTCCTGACAATTTCGCTGACTTTGCTCAGCAGTACTTACCAGAAGTATACGAAGCTGAAGTAGAACGTTATGGAAACAGAACGTTAAACGGATTCTTACGTATGGTAGGAGCAGAAATGCCAATGTCTTCTGATCAAGTTATTTGGTCTGAACAAAACAGATTGCACATCTCTTACAGTGATGTTGCACAGGCTGACGGAGCTGGAACTTTATCAGTTATCGATATCAACCCAGGAGCAGTAGCAGGAGTACAAAACGTAATCTCTGTTAATGATACAGTAGTAATTCTTGATCCAGCTGGATTAGAAGCTAAAGGTATCGTAACTGCATCTGTATTAGGAGCTGCTGGAACAATCACTGTACAGCCTTTTTCTAACGAGTCTTTAGCAACTCAAGGATTTGCTGCTACAGGATTGAAAGTATTCGTTTACGGTTCAAGTTACACTAAAGGAACTAGCTTAGAAGCTGGTGGACCTGGTAACTCAGCTGCACGTAATTCTATCAACCCAGTAATGACTCAGT
>ENA-UZWT01000025-UZWT01000025.1-metagenome-genome-assembly--contig:-Day-1-50m-contig-25_pt2 | contig 13208 bp, 23 predicted proteins | sample MGYA00260338_ERZ794898 | MGnify/ENA metagenome assembly ERZ794898 | reverse complement strand
AGTTTCGGCTGTAATCCATCAATTAGCGAGGACATAGTGATGGAAATGTATATTCAATTAGATGCTGATGTAAAAAAAGGTTTAGACCTTTACTATAAAGACCAAATAAACCATTACTATTGCTACAAAGTTCTAAGAGGTATTTATACAAATTTATACAAGACAAGCCTAAGACAAAAGAAAGTTTATTTAAACGACATTAATGAGCTTAAAGAAATACAAGAAAGCGGTATAGATGAGGTTGAATGGGCAAAGCAACGTGACCATATAGACAGTATCTTAAACGAAATGTACTGGTACGATAAAAAGATATTTGAGATAGTCGCTAAGGGCGTAAGCGTTGCAGAGTTAAGCAGAAACACTAAAATAAGTTATTACTCGCTTTACAATACATATACAAACGCAAAGAAACATATAAAAAATAAGTTATGATATCTAAGTTTCAACAGGATTTGAAAAATGGCAAAGAATATGAGGGCAAAGCGTTAGCACATATTCAGCTTAAATATCCTAAGGCGTATATAATAGATGGTTATTGTTTAGATTGGGATATATATATTCCAGAATTAAAAATAGGTGTTGAGGTTAAAAGCGATGCACAATATAAAGTAACAGGAAATTTTTATGTTGAGTATTTTTGTAATGGAAAACCAAGTGGAATAGCGACTACAAAGGCAGATATATATTATATTTATTTAGATAAATTGTATATTATTAAAACAAAAGATTTAAAAGACAAATGCAGAAAATACATAAACACAAACCGAGATAAAAAAGGCGGGGACAATATGGCTAGTAAAGGAATTATTTTACCATTAAATGAATTATTATGAGATTAGGAGATTTAGTTTATTACATTACTTATTACACTGGCATTCATTGGCTAGTTAAAAAAATATGGGGCGATAGATGCGGTTGCGACCAAAGAAGAAACGATTGGAATGACATAAATATAGAGCTATGAGAATAGAAGACCAAGACGCTTGGGTTGACTTTAAAGCAAATGTAACCACTAAGCTAACAAAAGACCAATACAGGCTTTTATGTACGCTTCACGCCAGGTATTTAAACCATAGGTATCACGAACCTTGTAGCTGCAAACCAAAAACACTAGTAATGTGGATAAAAGATATTGATAATATATATAACAAAATTAAATGATTGAGAAAATACATAACTGGGAAAAAGCAGTAGTTACACTTTTAAATCTTGATGGTTGGAACTTAACCCATACAGGAAAAGGTAGTGAAAGCTGGGATGCCACAGGCACAACGCCAAAAAACGAACAATGCGTAATCGAGATGAAATTTAGAAATAAATATTATGACACCAAAATAATAGAAAAATTTAAGTACGATAAACTAATTGAAACAGGTAAGGTGGCACTGTATTTAGTAAACGACCCAAAAGGTAACTATATGTTCTGGCTTAATAATTTAAAAGACTTACAAACAAAAGATATGTATTGCCCTGATACAACACTCTGGACTAAGAAAAAGGTTTTAAAGCCTTGTTATCTATTAAAAGAAAAAGACGCTGCTATAATTAACTTAAATGAAGAACTAGAGATTGGTATATGGGATAGTTATTTTCAGATAAAAGAAAAAATAAATAAAAAAAATAGTTAATAATTTGTTTATAACAAAAATATAATTTGTATATTGCGGTATATTAATAAAACAAAACATTATGAAAAAGACAAAAACAGGACTACACATTGAAACTAGAAAAAACCGTATAGAGGTTTACACTAAAAAAGAGTTACAAGAAAAAGAACGTAAAGAGCAAGAATATAGAAATCTTATAATAACAGGAAGCATTCTACTTTTAGGGATTTTAATTTTTACTTTTGGTTTAATTATAGGTTCTAAGATATAATGACACCACTACAAAAACAGTCTTATAATTTATGGTTTAATCACATAGCTAATTTAATTATGCAATGGAGTAAAGAGAAACCAGCCAATACAGACTTAAAAAACATAGTGCAAGGAATGACAGAAATAGGTCAATATGTAAACGGTTTAAACGTTGAGAATACAGTATTAACAAGACGCATAGGCTTGATACGTGAAGAAAAAAATAAGCAGTTAATACAGCTTAAAGAACAAATAGAAAAATTACAAAACGATTTAAAACAATACGAAATATGAATTACTTTGACAGTTATATAGATGAACCAGATACAAAGACAGAGTGTGCCTGTTGTGGTTCTGAAACAAATGGAGATTATTATTGTTCAGTTGAATGCTTTAATTTAGATATAGAATGATACTATTAGTAGATGCAGATAGTTTAATCTTTGCTGCTTGTTATAAGAAACGAGAGAACCCAGAAGATGATAAATACTATCGAGATATAGAAGAAGCCCAAGCTAAGTTTGATGAGCAGTTTATGAGCATAGTCAATAAGCTAGAAGATATGTATCCGATAGAAAAAGTACTAACGTTTAGCGGTAGTAAGGGAAACTTTAGAAAGCTAATCACAAGCGATTACAAAGCCAATAGGAAAAAGCAAGAGTTACCTCCTTTATTAGATGAGATGCACCAATACGTAAAAGACCAATACGACAGCGTGTGGGGTTACGGTATAGAAACCGATGATATGGTTGCTAGATACTGGTACGAGTTGTCAAACGAGCTAGGGCGTGACAATGTTATGATTGTAAGCATTGACAAAGACTATAAGCAGTTTCCTTGTCTTATGTATAACTATCACTACAAACATAAAGAGGTTTTAGATATAAGCGATGACGAGGCTTTATATAACTTTTATGAGCAAATGATAATTGGAGATACTGCCGACAACGTAAACTACTTTAAAGGTAAAGGTAAAAAGTTTGCAGAAAAATACTTAGCTGATTGCGACACAAAGTATCAATACACAAAAAAGATGTATGAATTATTTAAACAAGAATATAAAGGTAAGGCACGTCAAAAGTATGCAGAGTGCTATCACTTATTAAAACTTAGAACAGAATGAAAATATTAAATTTATATGCTTGTTTGGGTGGAAACCGTTATAAGTGGGATGAGGTTACAGATGTTGAGGTTACTGCTGTTGAATGGGATGAAGAACTTGCAAGATTATATCAAGAACGCTTCCCAAATGATACAGTGATAGTGGCAGATGCACACCAATATTTATTAGACCATTACAAAGAGTTTGATTTTATCTGGAGTTCCCCACCTTGCCCAAGTCATAGCAAGGTAAGAATGACCCAAAAGACAACTAAATCTTTTACCCCATTATATCCTGATATGAAATTATATCAAGAGATTATATTTTTAGATAATCATTTTAATGGAAAGTATGTAGTTGAAAATGTTACACCATATTATGAGCCATTAATACAAGCAAAGAAACGAGGGAGGCACTTATATTGGACAAACTTTAACCTTCCCAGTACATTAAATGAAAGAACACAAGGAAAGGGTCTTATGAATGGAATAAATAATGAGATATCAAAATGGTGTGAGTTTCATAGTTATGATTTTTATAAATACAAAGGAAAACAAAGACGAGATAAAATAGCAAGAAACCTGGTGGACTATGACGCTGGAAAAACAATATTAGAAACAGCAATAGGAATAATAAAAAAACAAAACGTAAACCAAACAGAATTATTTTAAAATGATTAGATTTGTATATGACCTAGACATAGTTATTGAAGCTATGGAAAACCAAGACTATAAAGACGCTTTAAAAATGATTAAAGACATACAAGAAGATTTAAGAATATTAGCATTACTATAAAACAAAAAAAATGACAGCAAAAACATTAAGTAGATTAAGATTAGAAGTATGGAAAGACATACCAGAATATGAAGGCTTGTACCAAGTTAGCAACCTAGGAAATGTTAAAAGTTTAAAGTTTGTTAAGGAAAGAATTTTAAAAGCTATTATGTGTGGTGATGGATATTTTGTAGTGAATTTATATAAAGACGGTAAAAAGGAAACAAAATATATACATCAATTAGCAGCGATTGCCTTTCTTGACCATACGCCTAATGGGGTTAAATTGGTAGTGAACCATATTGATATAAATCGTGAAAATAATAATTTATATAACTTAGAAATTATAACTAATAGAGAAAACTGTAACCAAAAGCACCTTAAAAGTTCAAGTGAATACATTGGAGTATCTTGGGCTAAGAGAAATAAAAAATGGCAGGCTCAAATATATGTAAACGGTAAAGGAAAACATTTAGGATTTTTCACAGATGAAAAAGAAGCAGCACAAGTATATCAAAACGAATTAAATAAAATAAAATTATGAAAGACAAAAAAGATATATGGAGGAAAATTAATGGCAAGTGGGTTAATTTAACACAGTTAAGCAGTGAAAAAGATAAAGTTAAATTTATACCTTGTGACGAAAAAAAGCAAACAAACTATTATAGTAGAACAAATATAAGGTCAAAGATAGCACCGACAAGAGGTAACCCTCCAGCAAAAAAAAGAAAAATTAATGGTAGTAAAAGATGAAAAATTATGAAACGAGCAACTTATTTACATTACGAAAACGGTAAAGGCTATGACGTTATAGACTTTATAAAAGATTATGAACTAAACTTCAACAGAGGGAATATAATTAAGTATATTTGCAGAAGCGGAAAAAAAGACGATGAGTTAAAAGACTTAGAAAAAGCAGCAGATTATTTAAGACGTGAGATAGAATACTTAAGAGAGCAACAACAACAATGGATAGAAAAAAACAAATAGAATACTATAAACAAATGGAACAAAAAGAACTAGAACACCAAGAACAAGTAAGAGGGGTCTATGATGAGCCAATAAACGACAGGCATTTAGCTTATTTAAAATGCGTATTGATAAGTCAATTACTACTAGAAGCAAACGATGATTTAAAAGGCAGTAAAGCATTTAAACAAAACGTAAAGCTACAAGTAAATAAAACATCAAAGATACTAGAGCGAGTATATCAAGAGGGTTTTAATACAGTGTATCATAACAACCCTGAAATGTCTACCAATGTACTAAACAAAATAGACAGCTTGATGCACAAAATAAAAGTAGCTAGTATTGATGAGCTGGTTATGATTGACGCACTAGTAGATAACTACTTCCAAAACAAAGAAGAACATAATAAAAACCAAACAGCAGAATTCACTAAAATAGATTAATATGTATATAAATATAGAAATAAAAAAAGCAGATAGAAAAGATTATTTTAAATTTAATATAAACGGAGTTAAACTAGGGGAATGGGAACGCTCAGACCTTAGACACTTAATAGAAGTTATAGACAATAAAATATAGACAAAATGAAAACACCAAAACAAATAGTACAATACGCAATAGACAACCCACATACGGAAGAACACATAGGCTCTAATTGCTGCGGTGCTTCACAGTGGCTTGAAACAGATTTATGTAGTGAGTGTTTAGAACACGCAGAATTTAACTAAAAACAAATATGAAACTAGAAACAATAAAAGAAGCAGTAAATAAAAAGTTCAATTTAGATGTTGCTAAAGATATAAGGCAAAGAAACTTTACAGATGCTAAAAAAGTGTTTAGTAAATTAGCTTATGAAAGTGGCGCAACATTTAGAGAGGTAGGAGAACAAATAAATAGAGGTCATTGCAATATATTACACCACGTTAATAGCGTTGATACTATAAGTTTAGAATATAAAAAGAAACACGATGAGTTGATACAAGAATTAGACCTGGTATTTTCAAAACCATTTTTTAACCCAGAAAAAGAAAAGATAAAAAAAGAAGTAAAGAAAAAAACAACAAACAAAACTATAAAAGAAATACAAGACGTTATAGACGTTTTAAGTGGCTGGGACATAGAAACAGTAACAGAATTTAAACAAACACGACTAGACCCATTTAACGCATTAATAAAGACTAGAGTAAAGCGTAAGACAATACCAGAAATAAAAGGTGCTACATTAAACAAGAAAGTTAAAAACCCTGTACTATGCTAATAACAAACGAGGATAATATAGAGCTAATGGCAAGGTATGAGGATAATTACTTTGACCTTGCAATAGTAGACCCACCTTATGGTATTGATATTGCTAAATGGGATAAAATGGATATGAGACCAAGTCCAGAATATTTTAAAGAACTATTTAGAGTTTCTAAAAACCAAATAATATGGGGTGCTAATTACTTTGATTTACCACACAATGAGGCGTGGATATGTTGGGATAAAACTTATAAACTGGGCGGTATTAAAAGACGTGGTTCTGAATTTGAATTAGCTTGGACTTCTTTTGATGAAAAGTCAAAATTTTTAAGATTTACAAGTTGTGGTAATTTTCAAGGATTTGAAAACCCTAAAGCTAATTACGATATGAAAAGGCTTTTTCATCCCACAAGTAAACCAGTACAAATATACGAATGGCTTTTAATGAACTACGCTAAAGAAAACGACAAAATACTTGACACTCATTTAGGAAGTGGCTCAATAGCTTTAGCCTGTCATAATTTAGGTTATGACTTAACAGCTTGTGAATTAGACAAAGACTATTACGATGCAGCTATAAAAAGAATAGAGCAACACAAAGCACAACAAAGGTTATTCTAAAAAAAATTAATTCTGTTTATATATTATTGAATAAACAATTTATTTCAAATGGATAACAGAAAAAATAATGGCGGTGCTAGGAAAGGAGCTGGGCGTAAACCAAAGGCAATAGAACAAAAACTAATTGAACGCTTAGATGCTATAATAGACAAAGACGAAGCTATAAGTAAACTAGGGGAGTTAGTGGCTAAAGGCGATATGAGAGCCGTGCAACTGTATTTAAGCTATCGTTACGGCAAACCTAAGGAAAGTGTAGACATTAACTCTAGTGAGGGCTTAAACATTAATTTTAGAGATTTAATAAAGTTCGTTGATTAAAGTAAAAAAGAAATATATGCCTATTGTTGATAGTGACAGTAGGTATTTTATTGTAAGTGGTGGGCGTGGTTCTGGGAAGTCTTTTTCAGTAAACGCCCTTTTAGTGATGCTAACATACGAACAAGGTCACACAATACTGTTTACACGTTATACGCTAACCTCAGCTTATATATCAATCATACCAGAGTTTATAGACAAGCTAGAACAGTTCGGTTCAATAGCAGACTTTCACATTACCAAAGATGAGATACTAAATAAAAAGACAGGAAGCAAAATAATATTCAGGGGGATAAAAACCTCAAGCGGTGACCAGACTGCAAACCTTAAATCTTTACAAGGTATTACAACGTGGGTAGTAGATGAAGCTGAAGAACTAGTTGATGAACAAAAATTTGATACTATTGATTTGTCAGTAAGGCAGCAAGGTAAACCAAACAGAATAATATTAATACTAAACCCAACTACAAAAGAGCATTTTATATATAGACGTTTCTTTGAGGACAGAGGCGTTCAAGAGGGCAGCAATACAGTTAAAGAAAATACAACTTATATACATACAACGTACCAGGACAATATAGACAACTTATCTAAAAGCTATATAGACCAAATAGAGCAAATGAAGATAAGACGTCCAGAAAAGTATAAACAACAAATGCTAGGTGCTTGGCTAAACAAAGCAGAGGGCGTTATATTTAATAATTGGAGTGTAGGGGAATTTAGAAAAACAAGCGTAAGCGTATGGGGTCAAGATTATGGTTTCGCAGCAGACCCTAGCACTTTGGTCGAAGTTAATATCGACAGTTCAAACAAACGAATATATTTAAAGGAATGTTTCTATTTACAAAGACTAACCACATCACAAATAGCACAGCTTAATTTAAAACACGCTAGGGAAGGTTTAATTGTTGGAGATAGTGCAGAGCCTAGACTACTAAGCGAAATAAAAGCAAAGGGTTGTAATGTACGTCCAAGCATAAAAGGACAAGGGAGTGTTACTTATGGCATTAGCTTATTACAAGACTATGACATTATAGTAAGTCCAGATAGCACTAACTTAATTAAGGAACTAAACAACTATCGTTGGCTAGAACGCAAATCAAATACACCAATAGACAAATATAACCATTTAATAGATGCAGTTCGTTATGCAGTAGGCTTTCAACTACAAAACCCAAACAGAGGGAAATATACTGTATCTTAGTTACTAAAATAAAATTAAAAAGTTTATATATTAATATGAAAGTTAAGTTAAGCATACCAACAACATTAAATGAAATAACTCTAGGGCAATACCAAGAGTTTGATAAATTAGATTTAACTAAGGAAGCAGAGGTGCAATCTAAGATGATTGAGATATTTTGTAAAGTGCCTGTTGAGGTTGTACGTTCAATGAAAGCAAAAGATATAACAGATATTTGTGTTATTATAAATAATATGTTTGACACAGAGCATCAGCTTATAAATAGGTTTCAAATGAACGGTATTGATTACGGCTTTATACCAGATTTAGAAAATATGAGTTTTGGTGAATACGTGGACTTAGATACCTTTATAGGCGACAACGATAATTTACATAGAGCTATGAACGTTCTATATAGACCTATTGATTTAAAGCAAGGACAAAGATACACGCTTAAGGAATACAACCCTGACACAAACGAAGATGCTAAGAACTATCCTTTAGATGCTGTATTCGGTGCTATTGTTTTTTTTTACAATTTAGGCAAAGACTTATCAACAGTTATTCTGAACTCTTCGAGCAAACAGAACGAGGAGAATTTAGCGCAATTTCTGGCTTCACAACCAAATGGGGCTGGTACAATTCAGTCTATGCAATCGCTGACGGAGATATTACGAGATTTGAAAATATCACTAAATTAAACGTACACGAATGCTTGACGTATTTAACATATACAAAAGAAAAAAACGAAATAGAAGCAAGGCAAATAAAAAATAAATTCAAATGAGTTACACAGGAATAAGGGGTTATTATCTATTAACGCAAACTATTAAAGATGCTTTACTAGGGGATATAAATGTAAACACAGTTACAGAGGGAGATTTATTTGATGTTGATTTGTCTAAGCAGTCTATATTTCCATTGTCACATTTAATCATAAATACAGTTACAGCACAAGAGAGCGTTTTAAGGTTTAACATATCTATTTTAGCAATGGATATTGTAGATGAAAGTAAAGAGCCTACAACGGATATATTTATAGGAAACAATAACGAACAAGACGTTTTAAATACACAACTAGCGGTTTTAAATAAGTTAGTACAAGTTTTAAGGCGTGGAGATTTATATAATGACAAATACCAACTAGACGGAGATGCAAGTCTTGAACCTTTTGTAGATAGGTTTGAAAATAAAGTAGCTGGTTGGACTGCAACGTTTGACGTATTCGTGAACAATGATATTGAAATATGTTAGCAGATAAAGCCCTAAAAGAAGAATTAAATAAGTTCGCTAAGTACGTTATACAACAAAGCCGAAGCAACTTATCTAAAAGCGATAAGAACGACACTAAGGCACTTTATAACAGTTTAGGGTATAATGTAGAACTAACAACTAAAGGAGCTGAACTAGGTTTTGAAATGGAGCAGTACGGAGAGTTTCAAGACAAAGGGGTTCGAGGTAAGTCATCAAGTGCAAAAGCACCCAACAGTCCGTTTAGGTTTGGTAGTGGTACAGGGCGTAAAGGCGGTTTAACCGAAGCAATGCAAAGCTATGTTAAAAGGCGTAGAATACAATTTAGGGATAAGAAAACAGGGCGGTTTTTAAGTTATCAAAGTACAGCTTTTTTAATTGCTAGAAGTATATATCAAAAAGGAATTAAACCTAGTTTGTTTTTTACTAAACCATTTGTAGCAGCGTTTAAAAGACTGCCAGATGATTTAATTGAAGCGTATTCAATAGGGCTAGAAAAAGATTTAATAAAACTAACAAAACAATAAAATGGCAAAAATTAACGTAAGAAGTCCATACTATGTATATTTTAATCAAAGTAAATTAACAAACGCTACTTTAAAAATTTGGATATATACAGGGGTGCAAGGGTCAAGACCTACAACTCCAACTTATACACTATCAGCAAGAGCAGTAAACGAAACTGTTAATTTTGAAATTGCTGAACTTGTTAGAGATTATATGACTTATAATGCTGACGATTACGAAACAGAGATTGTTTGGGTTGATTATGAATTAACAAAACTTATTTCTGGAAACACTTTTACTGATGCTATAAGCTTAAATAAAGGTTTTTATGGTTACGGATATTTTCAAGAGGGTGTAAACCCACAAAATGATAGTGGACTATTACAGTCAAATTCAACAGTGGTTAAGTTAGACGATGCACCAGTCGTTTTACCTATTGACACTAACAAGGTTTTAAGCTTACAATACTATTCAGAAAACCAAGAGGTTTACGAAAAAAACATTGTAGGTAGCATTTTGTCAAATAAACAAATACAATATATTTCAAATACTGTAAATGGAACAGACGAATTTGCAGACAGGGTTTATAGAGATAGCGGAACTTTTGAAGACAGTATATGTTTGTATCAGTTTTTAGACACCAATATAACATTCCCTGTTGATACTATTTATATTGAATTATCAGACGGTAGCGTTTCAGTTGTTAAAGTGGAAAATATAAGCGAGTGCAAATACGACCCTTATAAATTAAGTTTTATAAACAAGTACGGAGCGTTGCAAAATCTTTGGTTCTTTAAGCGTAGCAATAAACAACTATCCACTAAGGCAGAGGACTTTAAAAGAAATACACTATCAGCTAATAGTTACGGAACGGATAAGCACCAAAAGAAAAACCTATATAAAATGGGTAACGAAAAAATGGACTTGAATACAGGGTTTTATCCAGAGGAATACAACGAGGTATTTAAAGAGATGCAATTAAGCGAAGATTGTTGGATTGAAATTGATAACGTTGTTTTACCTGTTAATGTAACAGACAGTAGCTTTAGTTATAAGACAAGTTTAAATGACAAGCTAATTAATTACACTATAAAAATAGACTTTGCTTTTGATACTATAAACAATATTAGATAAATGCAGATAATTGACCTATATATAAGAGATACTTTTAAATATGAAAGTGTTGCTGAATTCCCTACTGTAACAAGACTTGTAGATACATCAACAATTTTCACAGACGGAAGGTTTAAAGTTGGGCAGATAATAGTTAATCTTGACAGTGGGGTTGAAGGTGTTATTACTGCAATAGCCCCGCAAGGTAATGTTAATGCTTTAGATATTGACGGCGGCAGTTTTTCTGGTACAGGACAAAGATATCAAATATATAACGACTTTACAAAGTTAGAATTATTTAAAGACGAGAGCGTATCAATTACAGATACTATTCAAAATGTAAAAGACCCAGCTAAAATATTTGCACCTTTTAGTCAACAGTTTAGCGTACCAGCTTCTAAGCATAATAATAAATTTTTCCACCATTACTATAATGTTAATGTATTAAATAGTTATGACGCGAGATTTGAAGGAGATGCGATTATTCAGTTAAATGGAACTAACTACAAAAAAGGTAGTTTTAGACTAACATCTGTTGATTTAAAAAACAATGTAGCGTATTCTTATAAATTGGTATTTACAGGAGAAACAATAGAATTTAAAAAAATACTAGCTGAAAATGAATTAAGCTCTTTATTTTATCCAGAAAGTGTTAATTTTGATTATACTAACAGTTTTGTTAGAGGTCGTTTTGGGGCTTCCTTTTCGGTAACACCAACTCAACAAGATTTATTATTCCCTTTAATTACTCATAGCAAAAATATGAGATATAACAATGGAGTGTATAGAGACCACATTACTGATACGGAATTAAATTACACAGATTTAAAACCAGCTTTAAGGGTCAAAACTATAATTGATGCAATAGAAGAAACTTACCCAGATATAAAATTCAGCCAACAATTTTTTAATAGTTACAGGTTTAAACAACTCTATATGTGGCTTCATAAAGAAGAGGGATATATAAGTAATGCAGAAGAGGGTGGGGAATTAAAAACAATAAGTGCTAGGTTTAAATACCCGGGACCAAACGGTTTAGGTCAACTGGGATTAGGTTATCATTTTCAAAGCGGAACAGAACTTAGACCAGCTTTTGTTCGCACCTTACCGGCTGATGAAGACGAAACTGTTACAACAGATACTGGTTATGTAAGGTACAGATATAAATTTGTTTTAGTTGTTACCGCACCTACAACAAGAAGCTATACAATAGAGTGTAGGAAAGCATTTGACAACAGTCTTTTATGGAGTAATGACAGAACGGGAACACAAACTTTTGATTGGATTTTTGATAACCAAAGTTATAGTGGCGATTTTACAGGTACGAATATTCTCGATTTCTATATAAATATAATAACAGATAATACTTTATCAATATCACAAGAGTTAACTGTTGAATATAATAAGCGTTACTTTGGAACAGGAAGTGGTGGGCAATTTTTAGCACAAGGTGTTTATGAACTCCCAGCGGTAGTAGATGAAGACGTTTTAAGTATAAATAACATTATGCCTAAAATGAAAATATTTGACTTCCTTAAAAATATATTTACTGCATTTAATTTAACTGCATACAAAGAAGGAGATACTATAATTGTATTACCTTTAGATGATTACTATAACGCTGGCAATGTTTATGATATTACAAAATACGTAGATACAACTAAGTCGAAAGTTTCTAAGTTATTGCAATTTAAAAATATGAAGTTTGATTTTAAAAGCAAAAAATCTTACTTAGTACAATATTCAGAGGAATTGCAAGGCAATATATTTTCAGAGGAAAGCTATGGTAACGACGCTTTTGACGGAAAAGACTATAAAATTGAAGTTGATTTTGAAAAAATGATGTATGAGAGGTTAAGCGATGAGGAAACTGGAGATTTAACGGATATACAACAAGGTGCTATGTTAGATAAAAAATTTGAGCCAACAATAGGGCAACCTTTATTATTTTATCCAATATGGACTGAAACATCAGACCCTATAAAATTTGATAATTTAGACGGTTCAACCACAGATTTAATTAGATATTATAGACCTTCAAACTCAATAGTTAATCTTGTGACTGGTTTTGCATCTCAAACCTTTAATTTTGGTATTGAAGCAGATGAATATACAGGGCAAGGGGGAATTACTACACAAGATACATCAAACGATTTATTTTCTAAGTATTACAGAAATTATGTAGCTAATCTATTTTCAAGAAATGCGAGAAAAACAAATGTATCTGCATACTTGCCTTTGAATGTTATTTTAAATTACAGGCTAAACGATA
>ENA-UZWT01000524-UZWT01000524.1-metagenome-genome-assembly--contig:-Day-1-50m-contig-524_pt1 | contig 13247 bp, 25 predicted proteins | sample MGYA00260338_ERZ794898 | MGnify/ENA metagenome assembly ERZ794898 | reverse complement strand
CCTTCGCCTTTCTCGGCACCAGGCTGCGTGAACAACACTTCGTGTGCTGCTTTAGCGTTCTTAGTCAAGTCCTCAAACTTGTCGACGTTCTTTCCCTTGCTGCCAGCATAGGTGTGGGGGAAGGCACGATTATAGAAATCAACAAGAGACTCAGGCGTGTAACGCTTGCTTGACAAGAACTCAGCCACTTCCTTGTACTTCTCAAACTTATCGTGAGCAATACCAAGAGTCTGCTTGACCATATCAGCATCAAACACCGTACGGTGGTTCAGCTTGACCTGGTTCTTAGAGTCAGCATTGAGACTCATGGTCAGAGTGTTATTGCAAACGACTCGGATAGGAGTGAACCGCACGTCGATAGCTTTGCCATACTTGTGAGGGTTAGAGAACAGCAAGTAGCTGTCGATCTGATCGTCACCAAGGATAGAGAAGGACTCCTTCACCTTAGCGAGCACCCATACGTTACGACCATTGTCTAACGAACCAGCAGTCTGCATCTCCATATCACCGGCCATGCAGTACTCGTGAAAGAACTGGAAAGCATCCTCGTTCTGTACTGGGTTCCAATCGTCACCGACAATGTCGAGAATAGAGTTGTCTTGGTCTCGTACAAGAGCCTTCTTACCAGTAACAGGAACGCCATCCAAGACGTACATCTGTTGCTTACTAACAGACCAGTCACAGCCTGCTTTCTGCATCATCTGAAGAGGACCAAGGTCAGCCGGTACGTTAGTACCAAGTCCGTGCCAAGGTGTCTCTCCCGCGAATGCCATTGTTTCTACTAAATGTGCCATAATGTATTTCCTTACCTTTTCGATGTGTGTGTACAACTGACAAGGGGAAGTATACGCATAAGTTACAGTAAGGTCAACAGCCGCGTAAACTGCGGCGTTCAAAGTGCATTCTGACGTAATACTTTCTTGTTATAGCGATAATAGTGAACACTGAAGTGAACAAAAGAGTCGACTGCAAAGCAGATAACTCTAATGAAAACGCAAATGAGATAAGAACATAGTTGAGCGGCACGTTGATGGCCGCGGCGAGTGCTGTATCGGTGACAGCTTCTTTAAGTGCATCTTTTTTCATGGTGCCCATTATCAGGGCAGTTAATTGTTAAGTCAACTACAATATCAACACAAACATACCAATAATAATGCCTAAGGCTATAGACACTGCCCCACCGCCAATAATCAAATCAAACCAGAATCTTTTTCTCTGTGATTTTTTTACTGCTGCGTCGATTCGGGCTTGACGGATGACTCTGCGCTCGGCCATCATGTCATTATAGAATTCTTGCTGGCCAGAATACAGAAGGTACTCGTACAGCTCCTTCTCCATTTGCTTGATCTTGTGCTTGGCATGTGTGACTTGTAAAGCCTGAGCTTCCACACTATTACCAGAGAACATTTTCTTGAACGCTGGTTGATTGTTCACATTAATGTTTTGTTCGGACAATGCATCTTTTGCTTCGAACCATTTACCAAAGTACCCGACCATGTCTTCAATATCTCGGCCGGTTTCCATACCTTTCTTTAAAGCACTGAATGCCGAACTGGCTAATGATATAGCTGCTGCTATTTCCATCATGGCTCAGCCCCTACTTTTCTGTAGATTCTTTATGGGTTCCAGCGTACAGTCCAAACCACGCCGCGCCTGCACCAACAATAACAGAAATAAGACCAGATTGCTCAAAACTAGGATCGGCAAGATCCATGTACCACAATACAGTTTTGTAAAGCAAAAAGATATAGACTGAAAGAAACAGTCTTGGAAAGATACGCCATGCATCAACAGCACGGGCCATCCATATCCACCTTTGGTATGGATTAGTACTGCTGTTAACTACGTTGGTGTCAACCTCTAAGTCAATTTGGACGGACTTTTTGATAGGATCGTCGCTCATACATTTTCCTCGGATCAAAAATAAAACGATCAATCACGATGAATAGTAAAAGCAAGATATACTCTCTATTTATAATTCCCATTCAACAGTTGCTGTCACAACACATGGCACTATGGGTACCTGTCCTCCGAAAGTAATTTGACATTCGTTTAGTTCAGGATTACCAAAACCCGGAAGGTCTTCTATAGATACACTCACAGAATCTGGAGGACGAACATGACTACATCCACCCAACAACAAAATTAAAAATAAACACGGTGTTTTCAAAGAGTTACAACACCCCTAGAGATCAGTGTGTTTCGATTGGCAAGATGCATTTCAACAAGTTCATCTTTTGATCCACCTTGATAGGGTACTGCATACCCTTCGCGGATCATGATGTCACCCATAAACATCCAACTATCGGTGACACTATCGTATAATCTAAACTTACCAAGGATTCTACCAAACTTACCTTTGGCTTGGTCACCTGGCTTTTCTGTAACTAGAGTTTGGATTGATCCCTTCTTGAGGATATCCTGTACATACTTCTTACTAGCAAGTCCAAACATTTTCTCTACCTTATCTCTCGTACGAGACTCCGGCGTGTCAATTCCATGTATACGGACTCGCTCGCCACGCACCCATATTCCAAAACCTAAATCAATGTCTACATCAACAGTGTCACCGTCCACTATCCTTACTATCCTGCACTTGTAATCGTACATCTTTCTTCTTATCCTTATTAAAAATACGATCCCAGTTGTCCTCGTAAGTCTTACGATCAACCTTTATGGGTCTTGATTTACTACCTTTGCCTGCCATAACAATTCCTAATCTATTACTTCAATTTCTTTTCGAACACTTGTAGAGTAAACAGGCTTAAGCCTTGCAGCCTCATCTTTATCTACAAAATCATTCTCTCTATGTATAAGAGAAACATCATACCTGACTCTGTTTAAAGAATAAGCCGTATCAGAAAAATCTCTACCTCCCGCGGGTACTCCTTCATAACCATTTGAGAATATCTCATCACAATATAAAGAAGAGTTTGAATGATAATAACCTTGATATCCATAAGACATTAGATCGTCTTTGGATCCGCAAATATCATTCCAACCGTGTCCAAACTCAGGGAATATGTATCCAGATGCTTCGTAGGATTGATTCTCTGGACCATGGGCTAATCCAACTGAATGACCTATCTCGTGTAAATCAGTGTATATGTCACATTTACTCATAGACGCCGGCGGCTTTCCTTCCCTGAAATATGTTGTTACCTTTGCAACTCCGCATGTGTTTGGGTATGAGGTGTTTCTTCCCAATACAACATCTACGGGCAATCCGACTGACATAATCTTTAAATTGCCTAGATTATGCCAATGAGCGAGGTAGACTTTAGCGAGCTTAAATCTGATATGAACGCCCGAGGCCTCGTACACCCTATTGTACTGTTCTATCTTCTTTTCATACTTTTTCCACTGGGAACTATCAATGTCGTATTCTTCAAGTATACCAACAGGAGCATTACTGCCGTGTTTAGAGTGACTAGCATAAAGCAGTATACCGAGCTCCCAATTAACTATCTTATCATCGTCTTCACCATAATAAATGTATTGTTGGGTTGGGCTTTGATAATATCCTGCACAGTCTATTTTATTCTCTACTGCACATACTGGTTCCGGTTCAATACGAAACTGAATCTCTTGCACACCCAGAGTAAAGATACCATCACCAGTGCGGCCATCACTGTAAATGGCTACTGTATCTCGGTCTAGTCTCACTGCTCTACCTATTGTAGTCTTGTGATGGACCATGCCCCAGGGTTCGTCGCGGTCAAGCATATCCCTATAGTTAACTTCAACAATTGCAGGATCAAACCTATCGCCGTATTCTTTTTCCATGGATAGATTCAAGTAGCGACGAAATCCACATTTCCACGATCTAACATTCTTAGTCGAGTACCTATTGCCGTCAGTGTCTTCGTAGATGAACCACTGAACACCAGGATAGTTCTCACTACATCCAGTTCTTATAAGGGTGTCTGCTTTAGAGGATAATGTTGCTGTCAAAAAGACAATAGCAATGATATATTTCAACATACATGATATTTTTCTTATTATTGTATATTATATATAAAATGTGGTCGGATCCGCCCACATGTGTCCGTTTGGGAATGACAATTTGGACACAAGTACGTCAAATTCTCTTCTTCATTCGTCTTCTGGATGATCAAAAGATAAGATGGGTACGGTAGTATCTATTTCAATGATCTTTTCTTGCTCGATCAACGAAATGATCTGCTTTGTGATGTTGAGATCTGTTTCTAGAAAAACAATCTTACGTTGGATCTCTTCAAGCTGCTCTTTGTAATATAGCAACTCTTTTTCCTTGACAATCTTGTTCTCAAGAACATCTGTTAAGCTAATTATCATACTCATATGGTATGTATAAGTTGAGTAGTTTATCCACTTACTCAGGTGACGGTGCGCATCGACCAGGGCGAGTTTGAGGTCATCCCGAGACACTAATCATGAAAATACAATCCAGGTTTGTCGAAAGTGTCACATTTATGAGATGGCTTACCATGTTGGTGATAAACGTCACAATTACGTTCTTGACCATTGAAAGGACTCAGAAGGCTCCAGTCAGTAGTTTCATATGCTACTACTAGGAACGGTATCATACCCACAATCAAAAGATCCTTCATTCGTTCTTTAGTCATGGCTTACCCCATTTAACTCCGTCTTCGATTGCTTGCTGAGCGCACTGTACGTAATCACGTTCCTCCTCAGAGAGGATACTCCAGAACGGAGAAATTCGATGTATCAAATTTTCAGCAGCTGATGGCTTATCTAGATGTTCGTTGTTTTCTAACATCTCTTGTAACGTGTCGATGCGGTAATTGAGCTTCTCTCGTAAGTCCATTATTTTCCTTATCAGAATCAGTTTCTCCTCATCTGAGCATTATCGATAGCAGTTTGCTTATCAAAGACAGGTTGAAGACAAGATTTATGCAGGGTGCTGATACCCAACAACTTTTGCTCACCTGTATACACGTTTGTTTCTTTTTTGGATGTGTTGCAAGAATTGATTTCAGCTGACTTATATACAACCCCCTCATCTCGTCTATAAGAACGAGCAGGTGGAACATAGGTACGTGTTTGCTTGGGCTTGTACTTTTTGTACACTTCACCCTTAGGCTTAGCCTTTCGGCGCTTGCGCCCAGTCATATCATACGTGCAGCCAGTGGAAACAATAGCCATAACAAACATTCCGCTCAATTGGACGGATATTATCCTAAATTATGGTGTTTGGGTCAACGGCCGTATTTGTCGCGGTATTGTACGCGTGTTTGCATGAACTCACCGATATATTCGTCGCGAGTCGACTTGAACACCAAAGGATGGTCATTGTCCACTGACATTAGGATAACGGTGCTAGTGATGGGTATCTTGGTCAACTCTTCGAACATGACACAATAGGCTGCTGCTTGCTGGAAGTAGCTTGAGATCTGACTCTTACTCTTTCTACGCTTGGATGTCTTGAAGTCGATGACAGACAGCTTACCATTCCATTCACCAATACAATCCACTCGGCCGCCTACCTCGAGGTAGTTTGAGTACAGAGGTACTTCCTGCATCACGACGTTGTCTAGGTACTTGTCGAGCAGACCTTTAAGTGTGTTGAAGGTTTCGATGTTGGCAGGCATGTGTCCATCGAGGTAGTCAGACTTGTTGTCGACATAGTCCTCACACAGTTTATGAACTGCAGTTCCTCGATTTGATGCTTTAGTTGATATTCGGTTGGCTACATCATTTCCAACCTTGGCTCTCCAGGCAGCTATACCTTCTTTAGAGAGTTCACTGAGAACAGTTGTGACAGACGGATACAACTTACCATCAGGTGTTTTGTAGTACCGCTTGCCCTCAACTGTCTCAGTGTCAAGTTCATTGATATCAGGGGGTGTCACGTGTGTGAAGTTTGTCATTCAAATAACCATCTTTAGCAATCAAGTAATCACGCACTAGTCCGGAACGGACAATGTCATCATAACTAAATTCAACTTTGTTAAAATTATCTACTTTATCAAGTATACTCATAAATTGATCCAAGCCACATTTATCCCAAGGCCTGTCTAGATCAGTTTGATTACAGTCACCACAGAACACTATCTGGCTGTTAACACCGACTCTAGTAATTATACTATCTAGTTCGTGGAATGTCCAATTTTGTGCTTCGTCTACAATAATGATACAATCGTCTAAAGTAGTGCCTCTTAGAAACGAGGTACTGAGAAACTCAACTTGATTCTTTCTTTTAAGAACCTCATAAGCGTCACCTCTTCCAAACAAATCTGTACACATGGCTTGGTATGGTGCTTCATATGCTTTCATCTTGTCTTTTTCACTACCAGGTAGAAACCCCATCTCTCTGGTAGGAACTATTGATCTTACAATAACTACTTTGTCCTTATAGCTCCTTTGATTTAACAGCTGATCGAAGGCAAGGTATAGTGAGACAAATGTTTTACCAGTGCCAGCCATTCCATGGAGAACCATGTTGTTCTCTTGTTTAAAGAGATTATAAGCTGTTTGTTGGTTAGGTGTCTTTGCCGGTACTACCCTTAAATTCAATTGAAACTTTTGAGTCGGTTCTTTCTTACGTTTTATCCTTTTAGGCTTTTCGAATAATTCTTCATAAAAATCGTATTCTTGATAAGCTAAACCGAGATCGGACATTGTAACTCCTAGTTATTGTTGTAGTTGACGGGTCTTCCTCCATTTCGCTACAGCGTTTTCAGTTTTGGCTTCTGTCGCTGTCCTTTTAACATAACGATTAGCTAAGTCACTAGATGGATGAGCTTCACCTATTCTCTGTAAATTTTCATTCCATCCATCATCATTCTTAATTCTTGAGTCCAAACCAACCCCTGCCACGATGTTAATACCATCGAGCACAGAGGTTATCCAGGGACATTGTTTGAGGAAACGAACCTTCTCATCATAGGACATGATCTCTTCGAAGTATTCGTCTGTGTTGATATCCTTAAAGGTATATGTCGGCATTATCCTAAAGCTACCTCCGCAACGGCTTGTTGCAGCGACTGCTCAAATGAATCGTAGAACACACCAAACACATTTTTTGCATTCAAGTTATGGTACTCATCTTTGTTGCCGTATCTAGGAACGACAAACTTAAATTTCACTTTATTGTACTTGCGAGCTATAAACTGCATGTACTTTACTCTATTTAGATTATCATTATACCTAGAACGCGTCTCAGGGCCATATGCGTTGGTACCGTCATATAGATTACCTAACGATACCTTAGGAGTCCTGATCATAAAGTCGAATCCTAAGCAGTATAAAACGTTGTGTCCCGCCTTTATTGCTTCCAGCATAGCATTAACCCCCGCATTCGATCTAAACCGCTGATACTGGTTATATTCGGGGTCCTCGAACTGCTCTTCGAATGGAGGAACAATAAACTTTTCCTTTGAAAAAGTACTTTTAGTTATCTCTTCAATAATTGGAGGATCAATAGACACCAAGTAGTCAATAAGTTCAGAATAGTCTCTATACAGAGCATTACATCCGTATATTGTACCGTTGCCCTTTAGCTTTGTTATGTCGAAGTTTTTTCTGCTGGGGCCATTACCAATAATAAATGCTACTGTTTCCATTTCTCTTCAATCCCAGGGAACGCCTTTCGAACAACACTTTCTGTAATGTCTCTTAGTTCAGCTGGTAGCTTCTTGTTTTTAACATTGATAAGAAGTTCAGCATCCTTAGCATCAACAGACTCCAGAAGCTGTATAAACATCTGCTCTCGCTTTAAGGGTCGAAGTTGTTCGCCGACTGGAATGTTCAGACAGTACTTCAAAAGACGAATATCAGCCTTGAGTACGTTCTGCGCATCAATGCCTTCGTCAATAGGAGTGTATGGAGGATCGGTCTCTGGAAGTAGAAACTGTACGTTGGGATTGTAAACAAGATCAAGAATAACTTTAATTGGAAAGTCGTTCTGGTAAGCTGATAGAGCTTCGGACCTTGCTTTGTTACCGTTTAGTTTTGCTATTTTATGGAGGATTTCATAAATTGATTGATTCATTGTTCCGTCACTTCATCTTCAAAATACTCTCTAGCATTTTTACCAACCATGCCAGAGAGTATATGATCTAGGTTCTTAGAATTATATAGTACAGACTTGATTACCTCAAGAGAGTACATATAGCGCACAATAAACTCTTCCTCATCAACATCATAACCATTGTTGTGAAGTTCGTTTACTAAACCATGGCCAACCCTGTCGACAAAATCTTCTATGAATGATTTAGACAATTCTTTTTCATAGAAGCCATCGACATCTTGTTGGACAGGCTCGGTTCTACCTGGAAACTGAATTACTTTGCCCATTATCATATTTATCAACCTTGAGGAAGCAAACTTTTAATTAATGAGTCCCATTGCTGTATCCTGGATTCCCATGAATAAAAACCATCAACATATGCCTTTTGAAAATCAAGTCTGTTGTCCATGGAATCAGTGTTGATTTGCTGGATAGCTTGGTTTAGAACCTGTAGGAAAATGTTAGCATGTATGTTTGCATCTTCGTGCATTCCGTAAGTAATACCAAATCCAGCAAGAGTTTCAGGTAGAGCGGCAAAGTCTGGTGCAACAACAGCACACCGGGCAGACATTGCTTCCATTGCTGCAATACAAGATGTTTCTGGCCAGATAGAAGGAAAGGCAAAAATGTGAGCTTTTGTTAAAGCCTCACGCACTATGTCATTTGGTTGGTATCCATGATAATTAATCTTTGGATGATTCCTACACTGATCAAATAAATGCTCGTAGTCAGCGTCTCTTTGACCCCAACCATAGATGTTGAAGCTAGAGTAAACATCCAATGTGATGTTATCATAATGATTGCACAGCTCAATGAAAACCGGTACCAAAATATCAAGGCCGCGATGCGGTGTTGTGTGATAGATTAGGTTTATCTGATCAGCTGCTGGGGGCTTTGCGTGGTGTTCAATTGGCTCGATGCAGTTCTTGAGAATTACATATTCACTTGGCTTTAATCCATAAGCGAGCTCGTATTGAGTTTTTTGAAAATTAGATACGAACACGAGTTTTTGAAATTTCTTACGTCGGTCCTCATCGGCCAAATGTTGCGCTTCGGGATCATTGAACATATCGTGTAACCATAGAATAGAAGGTCTGTTGCTATCTACATCTCTTACACGACTACAGATGATTTGTACTTCGTCTCTTATTTCCGGATCGAGGCGCTCATACAAACCATGCTTCATCATCTCCGTGCCACCCATAGCATTTTTAGATAGCTCATCTGTAGTTACACCACCAAACGTAAATTCATCACCCTCTGGTTCCATTTTAGGTGCATCGTCAATTATCTTCAACTTAGTACTCATTTTTGCTCCAAATACTCAACTAACTCTTTGTACCCACCAACGTAGATACCACCATCCATTATCTGCGGAACAGACTTAGCGCCAGGTACTAACTCTTTAAGTTGCTCGACAGTGATGTCTACGTCAAGCATTAGCTCGTTATACTCTACACCCTTTAACTCTAGAATAGACTTAGACGTCTCACACCATTTACAACCTGGTCGTGAATAGATAGTAATCATTGCTTGAACCCCACGCTTTCTCTTACAATATCATCCCCGATAAGCTCAGCATAGTAAAGCTCAAATGCTATGCAATCCTCCAGAACCTCAAACTGATGGAATACTCCAGGAGGAACAATACAGTAGTCACCGGGACCTAAAATAGTTTCGTCAACTAGATCGTACGCGTTTTGCCATTCGCGGATTAGGAGCTTTCCTTCTTCGACATAGAATCCATTTGTCTTACTTTGGTGAGCATGTTTACTACACACACCACCTCTAACTGCTTCTATACGATGAAACTCTAATACACCTGGTACCAACGCTACCAATTCTGTGCTTCCCCAAATTTTTCCCTGACGAAGGCCCATAATTAATCACTCCAAACTCTTTTACCATTTACCATAGTCCAACTTCTACCTTTTAGTTTCATACTTTACCTTGCTTCATTCAAATGCCATCTATTTCCTCCAGGACATCTTCATAAATCGTTCGTGGTTTGATAGCAGCCATTGCATCTTTACAGTGATCGCAAGGTACCTGACTTCCACATGGCTTATCCCCAACAAAGTAATACATTTGGTTTCTTCCAGTGTATCCAGTTTGGTCTGGGTGAATTACTCCACCATAAATTACATAAGCTGGTATATGTAAAGCAGCTGCAAAGTGATGAACACCACCTTCACTCGTTATAATGACACTACTCAAGGACATTATAGCAAATGCAATACGAACATCATCTTCCACTATATTGATCGCATTGTCAAGCATTTTTTGTCCGTATTCTACATGACCAGAAACATCTTGTACAGACTTGCCAGGTTTAACTCTGACGATCTGAATATGGTCACTGAGAAGATTTGTCAGTTCTTGCCATCTTTTGAATCCCCAATCTTTGTTAGAAGAAAGGGTAGTATTTTTGGTGTCTGGATTGACAATGACAAACTGTTTGCTGACACCGTGCTGTTTAAGAATATTGGTAGCCTTATCCAACTCTTCTTTAGAAACTATGTACGGTGCTGGCTTTGGTTGATATTCCTTGTAGATTATCTTACCTGGGCCCCAACCTTGAATGTACCATCTGTTGCCACCTGGCTTTCTAGGTACCTTAATCTTTTTCTTCGGTCCATTGTAATCAGGAGCAACAACCCAGTCGTGATGCTTCCACATAGGACTGTACTCTCGTCCATCGTGAATGGCAGCATCTGGATTCTGTCCGTGGACTTCGGCGGCTTCTCCAAGCCACATAAGATCATCACCTAAACCCATTACAAATTAAACCTTTTTTGGATCCACTTGAACGAAGCATATATGCTAAGTACATAAAAAGCTAGCACACTCATAGGAAGCGCTATGTAGACTAATTCCCAGGGTGACAAAAACAAGACTTGCCATGTAAAGTTTGCTACAGCCTCTGCATCACCCATGGCCTGCAGACTGTGACTATTAACATCATACACGAGGCCGCTAGCTTCTAAAGCGTCTTCAACTTCCCAGTATTCGTCCTCAGTTAAACACGCAAAGAACTCGGGGGGACATTCACTCATCTCTCTTTACCCAAACATTATCGCTGTTAAGTTCGTAGGCACCTACAAATTCATGCTTGTTCCACTTCCAATTTTCAATCATTGAAAGTAGGTGGTGGCCACCTGTCCAATAAAGGTAGTAAACAAATCCAACCTTAGGTACGAAATTGTATTGTGCATTATACACCATTTGTGTATCGTTGGCTAGGGTTACTAACCTGTGATACCTTTCATTAATTTGACTTATTTCACTTTGAAAGAACTGTTCAGCGTTTCGAGAGCGATCGTCCTTGAACTCCTGTACCTTAGGTAGCTCTATGGGAGGTGCAGATGGAACGGTGCCGTACGGAAGGAGAGCAGTGTTTCCCACAGTACTCATACATCATACATTACTTTCGGGGACTTATAATTACCCCATTCAATATCTCTAGCAAACACTTGCGCAATAAAATCAACTGTTTCTGTAGTGTGGTATTGGTCATAACTATCGATAGGTTTATTGCTAGTATGTTTTATTGGAAGAGACCCTTCCTTTGTTTCCGTGTTGCTGACCTTCTTTAACCACTTGATGTTTAGCTTACTTTGACAGATAATCTGAGGGTTGATGCATGTGTCGAACCATTCCATTTGAGCTCTAGTTGTAATATGTTTATCAGCTCTATGTTTATTGTTTAACAACCAGTATTCAAATCCTCTGTCAAGAACTTTTTGATCGGCATCTGTATTATACTTTGGTTTTCGTAGCCTGTGAAGATACATTGACACCATTCTTTGAAATGGATCACGAATTACTCCAAACGTTGTCCATTCATTAAAGTCATAAATGTCCCCATAAATCTCCATCAAAGTATTTACGGTTGTGCTGTAGTAGTAGTGGTTGTCGTCCCAACCGGAACGTCTAAATCCAAGCTCGTCTCTAAGGTCTTGAACTTGTTGCAAGTCCTTTGTACGCTTAAGATAATCGAGCATAGCAACTCCACCCGTCTTAGGTACATGAATAAAGATAAACTTTTTAGTTAAAGAGAAATGACTCATCTAGGAACACTCGTAGGATATGTTTGACAGCCATTCCATCCATGCCTCCACTGAGGACGAAACAAGAAGTCTCCATCATGGAGATGATGTAGTGTGTGAACTGCATCCACTGCTTCTGCTATAGCGTCTTGTGGTTTAGCTTTTGCTCCCAAACGAGTAGTGTCCTCACCGCATTCAATAAGTTGTTGTTTTTCTGGATGATAATACAATATATCATACTCCCGATCAGTAAAGAATTCAAAAATCTCTTCGCTACTGAACCCCACCTTATCACACCACGGTTGATATACTTCTACCATCATATAAGGCCGGTCACGTTTAATTAAGTTTACAGCCCCTTCAAGTACATCTAACTCATACCCCTCTACGTCTATCTTTACAAAACCAACGTGTAAATGATCTTCGCTGTCTAAAGATACACCTGGTACGGTAATTTCTTCACTTTCCACTAATGGCATCTGACTAGTCATCGACAGCCTGTTAATGTCGACATACAGCTTTACGTCCTTTACTGCATTTGTAACTGCTTTGTTAATCAGAGTAATATCTTTATGACCATTACCTTTATGACTGTAACTTGGCAAGTTACTAAGATTGGACTCCAACACCTCAAATAACTCAGGAACCGGCTCATATGTTACAACTGGATTATACTGTGAATGAAAGTATGTCTGGTAACCACTGTTACCACCAACATCGATAGTTAGTTTCTTTCCACCTATAAAATTGGGAAGGATTCGAAATATAGAACTAGTTAATAGCTTATCATAAATTTGATTCTTCCACCTACGTCTATCAAGTACTTGTTGTGCTAACATCATTACCTCATAATAATTTGAAGACTAACTCTTTCACCTTCATCGCACAAACCACCTCTATGAATGGTTTGGGATGGATCAAACAGGATACAGTCTGCATCACTGCTTTTTTACTTATGCATGTTGTTTAACAGTATGTTTGAATTGTCACTTCCGTCTTTAAAGTAGTTACCCATAATAACATTTTTAGTCATTGCATCGGGGAAGATCGACATAGCTTTTCTGTGATCCGGAGAACTCAAATAGTTTCCTACACTATTACCACAAGCAATAATTCGTTCGAACTCAGGATAGTACCACCTATTAGATTTTGGAACAGTAGTAAAAGGTCCGTTGCTTTCTGTT
>ENA-UZWT01000017-UZWT01000017.1-metagenome-genome-assembly--contig:-Day-1-50m-contig-17_pt1 | contig 13383 bp, 12 predicted proteins | sample MGYA00260338_ERZ794898 | MGnify/ENA metagenome assembly ERZ794898 | reverse complement strand
CTTAGAGATGTAATTTCAAATCCCATTCTAGGTAATTTTAACGCAACTGGTTGGTTCCTACCATGCTCTTGATCTAATCTAGAAAGGAACTTAGCCTTAGGACCATACGATAATGGAACTTTAACTTGGTTAAGAACACCACCATCTGCTGCCTTTCTAATAACACTAATGTTATTAAATAATGTGCCAAATACTGCTACGGATTTACGCATTGTAGCATGATAAAAATGTCCACCAAACATTAGAAGTTCTCCGAAGGATCACCAAACGGATTTGCTTCCGTAAAGTCTAGGAAATTGTCAGCAAATGCTTCGATTGCTACGTTTTGAGCGTCACCGTCATTTGCCATAAAGTTTTCAGTGTCGTTATCGCCTACATCATATACTTTAGTAATGTAACAAGTATTAGTAGATTCTGCTCCAACCAATCCCTTAGTATTTGATACAACAAACTGTCTATAATCACTAGCACCAGTTACACCAACATTAGATACCCCTAAGGTCGCAACAGTGTCTGATGTTTTAACTATTGTTTGAACGGTTCCAAACACATTAATTGCTGGAGTATCGCCATCAGCATCAATCAAGGTTTGTGTTATAACCTCGCCTTGCTCAAAATGTGCTGCAGCTGTAACAGATACATCCATTCCAACCAGATAAGCTTCTGCACCCATAGTATCATCAATAACGTCAAGTCCAGTTTCAAATTTCTCATCGTTATACTCAAAGAGTGAACAGGTAAGTTTATAAACTGGTAAGTTAGATAACTGGTAGAATGGCTTATCATGCTCTACGAATGTAATCTCAAAGAATGAGTTAGTCATTGGTAAGAATAATAGATCACCTTCCTGTGGTCTTATTTGACTCTCGTAACCACCAATCATATTATTCCATGCTTTACGTGAAATGACAAATGAAGCTTCGTCTCTTATTTCAAGACCAAACTTCTGGTATAGATCACCTGCTCCTTCAAAGCCATCGACATTTTCAATATATGCTTCCATTAAGTAAGCATCATCAAAGTTAGAAGCAGGATCTTCGTTTAGAATGCTATCGCGGTTAACAAGAGTGCGCGGAATATAATAGACATCTTGTCCAAATATCTTAAGTGATTCTATTACCAAATCTTCGTATAGATTTTGCTCTGATCTAACGGCTTGGGAAAAGTATACGTTTCTAGGCATTAATTATCCTATGTAGAAGTCAACTGGCTGTTCCCAGTTTAATCTGACTTCTTCTTCTAGTCTTTGCAATTCCTCAACGGCATCATCAAACAATTGGCGACCGTTGAAAGTAACCCCGCCAGGCATTGTCATACCTTCAAATTTAATTAGATTTGCACCCCATTGTTTCTTAACGAGTGCTGTAGCATATTTCTTTAAGAAGTAGTCGTTATACACGTCACTAAATTGAACTGGATCAATAATTCGATAAGCTTCAACTACAATATAACCACCAATTTCTACTTCATTAGCCCAATCCATATCAATTCTTAAACGATCTTGGTGTCGATCAAATGAGACAAACTTATCGTCTGAATCAATAAGAATATCAAGTGTGGCTAAGTATTCTTTGGCCATTGTGTACTCTAGTAGACTACCCATGTAACCAAGACTATACATATCGTTTAGATGCATTTGGTATTTAACATCGAAAAGGCTTGTGCTTGAGCTATGATCTCTAATTGGAAGAACTCTAATGACATCAGTTACTAATTCAGGAATTGCAATATAGCCGTAGTCAATAGCCCCAGGACTGATAGTTGATATAGTTGCAGTATTAGTAGAAGTACCACCAGTTATAACCGTACCATGAAAGAATGCACCTGCACTTGGATTATAGCTCCCTATGGTTATAATATTTGTGTCGCTTTTAGCTAATATCTTAGCAGTAGCACCGTTATCACCAGTGATAGTTTCACCAACAGTAAGAGCTTGGGTCTCTGTTGTATCAGTCATTGTAAACTTAGTGTAATCAATTTTATGCTTTAAAAATACTTTTTCAATGGCATCCGCATGATAGTGTTGATAGAATTGTAGAGCTTCGTCTATTCTATCATCTAGCTGATCGTCGTCAACATTAATTTCAATTACAGGTGCACCTAGATTTCTAAGGCAGTAATCAATTAAAGTTGCTCTACTGTTTGGTTTTGCCATTTAAAACACCTCTTACTTTACTATATTTATATGGTTTATTTATATGTTATGAAGGCTTAGTGGGCCAAACCACAGCATTAAGATCACTAGTGCTGCCCGGCAAATCACGTAAAGCCTGTCTATATGCAGCCCAGTCAGAATCCAACGTTGTTCCAGTTTCATACGCTTTAATTACCATATAATCACTTTGTGATAATATTTCGTTTCTTTCGGCTCTAAGGCCTAGCCAACCAAATGCTTCTCTCGCATCCAACTCACTTTGCGGAATATCTATTACTTCCCAATTAGAAGTTTCGGAATTCCAATCCATAATTTGAACTTCTGGGTCAAAATCTGTCGGATGACTTGGAGCTTCAGTCCAGCCAGTTAAGGCTAGTTCTTCATCTGTAAAAGTAGATGAGTTAGTTCGGATTTCACCATTAGGCATTTCTAGAATTTCAGGTAAATGTCTTGGATAGCATCCGTTTTTAGTGTAAAATGTCATTAATTTGTTCCTCTAGTAGAAAGCTGTCTTAAATGTTCCATTGGGATCTATATCGCTAACATCTTCAGTTGGAATTGTAATAGCATAAGCTATTCTTATAGAACCAAATTCAGGTATAGCGTAAGCGTCCTTAGTTCTGCAAATTGCCCAACTGTTTACTGATGTTGGGCTCGATGTTTCTCTATACATGTACTGTGTATGATTAGGCCCTTGCGGCATTGTACCGTCACCAACAGTCATTGGTGTTGTATCTAAACCATTAGTAGATATTCCATTGTCAGCTCCGGTATACGAGCTACTTGTATAACTCGCATAAGAAAATCGTTTTGATAGTCCAGTCTGGCCTTGAGCAAGATTAGCAGGAGTACTCCAGCCACTAGCACCGTAACCAGCGGGTACCGTAGGAGCAGCATATACGTTTTGTTCAGTGGTTTGAGTTTCCCATTTATCTTCGGCTGCATTACATGCGATAAAATGTAAAACTTCACCCTTAGCATCTAAAATTTGCACACCTCCTATAGGGGTATCGTTGTTATATAACTTACCAGATAACGTTATCACGTGTGCTAAGTAAAGTTTATAATTGCCAGGAGTTACTCTAAAAAACTGTTCAGTTACGTCAAACGGTCCGCTGTAATCACTACTACTACCATTCATATATGTTTGGCTATTAATCGCACGGTTACACTTCACTGAAGTCCAAACGTTGTATAAATCTGGAACTGCATCTAACGAATTAAAGCGCCAGCGATAATTATCCCTTTCGTTTGTAAATATAATCTTTTCTTGACGTGTATTATGAATGTCAGCCATGTCGACATGGCCGCCGTAATTGCGTATATCGTCTATGCTTCTTACTGCACCTACTCTTCCAAGATTACCCTTCATTCGAATACGCTCCATATATATGCACGCCAATTATCATCATTGCCAATTGGGTTATTGCCAGCCCAAAAAATATCATCCACCGCGCTATCTGTTGATTTATAGTTTTGAATACCAAAGGTATCAGCACCATAGGTAGCTGCAGGCGCCGCCAATTGCATAGTAGTATTACCGTTTAGATTACTCCCCAGCATCCCATGACCATCAAGAACACTGTCTTCCCTAAAACCCCATACGCCGTCTTGATTTGAAAATTTTGAACTAGAATGGTAACCATTAGAGCCAGAGTCTTGGCCTGAAGAAAATATAGTACCTGACCGGTATGATGTATAGGCTTGAGCAAACCCCGCTGCAGCATTAGCATCCCCACTATATTCCCCATAAACAGCAAAGCCCTCTGTGGGACGCACCATAACTGGAGAAAACAAAGATGATAAGCCATTACTTCCAGTAGCCTTTTCTTGCCTATAATTAATATATATATCACCAACATGAGCGCTACCAACACCTGAAACGGTAGATGTAAATAGTGATATACAATACCACAAACAACCTGAAGTTAAACCTGGAAAATTAGACGGAGCAATTGGATATGTGGCTGGATCATCAAATAAACCCTTATCAAATGTACCACTATTTGGCAAACCACCAGTACTACCAGTATGTGCCGAAAGACCTTCAAATGCTCCAGAGATACTGCTCGGTATAGCCCAAATAAGTGCATTGGGTTCTACACCCCGTATTGCGCTTAATACTGCTTGGTGATTGTGCCCTGAAGCAGAATTTAATGCATCTAATGCTGCTCCTACTCCTGTATGGTCGATTGTATGCCTAGGATTGTTATCCCGCATTTTCATATCCATATCCACAATACCTGGGCTTAAAAATTTAAGATCTTCCAATCTGTCGCCACCAGTTATAATAGATTTACTTTTATAGTGATTATACGGCATTTATATCACTCCTCCAAAATGTTCATAGCTAAGGTAATATGAAAGATCACTACATCCAGCTTGGCCAATAAACTTAATCTTTAAAGATTCAACCCTAGCTAATACAAATGGCATATCCGTTGAAAAAATATTTATGGTTTCATTTGGATGCAATCTTGCACTATACAGTGCTGACTCAGCAAAACTATTGCTGTAATCTGAATAATAAACCACTACGTCAATTACCTGAGACGAATCAGTGTTAGTAATAAGACCAGATATATAACGATGAGCTTCTGAAAAACCATTAGTAGTAATGGTCTTTGCTGAGTTAACTTGAGCAGAACCAGAATGGTGTTTAAGCTCATATGTTTCAATATCATGTAATTTTGGCATTATATTATACCTTATTTCTCAAATTTAGTAGAAGAAAAGCTAATAGTAGGAAAATTAGTAGCACCATTCTGAATACTTTGCATATAAGCCATTAGGACCATGTTGTCGTCATTAAGCCAAAGCGGATTGCTTTTATCTATTAGAGTCACTGCAGTATTTTCTGCTACAAACATATTTCGTATTAAGTAAGTGATATGATTTGTATCAGTATTTTTAACGTATAACTGAAACCCATAACCATAGCTATCATTAATCAAACTTAAGGTTAAATTATCTATTCTTACAGGCCCTTCCCCAGCTGCTGGTTGAAGTACTGTAATTGTTTGATTAGTGGCGGTAAACCTTGCCATAGAACGAGTAACTGGGGCGTATTCCATCTTAACATCTAAAAAATTATCGCTAAATGTAAATTTGTTTAATGTACTAGTCATTTTACTATCGCCTTCCGTCCGGGTATGCGTATGATGCAGTTACGGTTACTGTAAGAAATTTTTGGTTGGTTCCACCGGGCCCTGAACTCTGACCTCCCATTTGAAATCTTATATCAGCTTCATGATGAGCGTACTCTGATGCCCCCTTTAAATATAAGGTTGTCATAGGTGGAATTGCTACGTAGCCAGGTGTAATATTACCTAATTTTAGCGATGTTGTTGGATCCCACCAATATCCATTTAATGAATATGCTTTAGTATCACTGTTAACAACTCTAATCGAAATTATGCTTTGAACCATATCCGAATGAGGAACAGTAAATTCGCCTAAAGAAGTACGGTTAAATATGGATGGAGATCCGACACTAGCCAGATTAGCACTCCAACTTACAATATGGCTTTGTGGCGCTACACTCATTTTAAGATCTCCCAACCAGTGATTATAGCATTAGCAAGCTCGCCAAACGGCGTGCCAACATATCCACTCTCATCAAATAATCTCATCTCAAGATAATCTCCACCATTTAAATATATAGGTGTTTCAGCCTGTAGTGCAATTAAAGTGTTTTCGGAAAAAAGTTGTTGGTCCAAGAATACTGTAGCAGTGCCACCAAGATTTCCACGCAATTGAAGTGTATGCACACCGCTGGTGTAGGTATGATTTATTTTAATGCTATCAATTTGTATAATTTGATTAGTATTAGTTGGACTATCAGTATTGGCAACAGTTTGCCATTGGCCATCGTTTTCAACGGTAGCACAATATGTAATCGGCTTTATACTTGATGGTACTTTAAAAGACATACTCTATATAATCCTCATTTATGCCACAGTATCATCAGTATTATTACTGATTATTTCTGAAATGCACGATGCATAAAATACAGTAGGCACAGTATTAGATACAGTTGATCCATCATCATATTTAACATGGGCAAATATTTTCATTTCTGCATTCGATGACAAGTGTATTGGCTGTTCTTTATCAACTAAATTTACAGAGGTCCCTGCATAAACCTTAAGATCTTTTGCAATATAACCCTTTACAGTCTGTCCTTCTAGTATTACAACTGTAAGAAGAAAATCCTTATTGGAAATTGCTGAATAGCTACTAGTAACCCAAAGACGCGTAACACGACCAGTGTCATCTCGAACTGTAAGACCCGACGAACCTGTAGACTTTACATCCTTTATAGCTAGAAGAGTTCCAGTGTGATGTTCTGGTTCTCCAGTGGTCCCATCGACCGCTACCGAATAAACTGGTTCTCCTACTCTTAGTGTCCTGTACTCGTGACTAAGACCAAAGTCACTTCCTGCTATAAGATTTTTAACTATAGGCATCAGCTAAGCTCCCTATACGAATACACGACAGTTAAGGAATTCGGAGCACTTGCTTTATGAAAAAATGTTTTATTGCTACCAAGCACTGGCTGAGTTTTCTTAGCTAAAATTACACTTTCATTCGGATTTACCATTACAACAAATAACCTATTACTATAACTGCTATAGCTATTTTCGTATGTAAGTATATATTGACATGCTTTTTGCGAAACATTAGTTACCATAATATTTTCAATAATTATAAGCTTGCCAGACCCGGTAGGTATACCAGTATCAGTGCCAGTATTGGCGGGCACTGATAACATTTTAGTGGCAAGGTTTATATCTGCACCTGTTTTGGCATTTAAGCTTATATTCTCAGTAGTCATTATTTTTATCCAAAAATGTATTGCAAAGCTATCATATCTTGCTTGGTAGCACTGCTAACTTCAATGTGTGGGTCTTTTAAGTAAAGCTTCCTAATTCCACCATTAATATATGATGAAGTCACGGTAACTGATAGGCTAATCCAAGTATCCTCATCAACACTAGCTTGACTAATAGAAAACGTTTGCCAATTTCCGCTATTAGCATCATAACCATTATCACCGCCCGCGAAACCTGCGGCAGCCTGTTGAGCAGTACTATATGATGCACTATCTACAACATGAGTTTTACCAGCTGGCAGGGTGCTAGTAGCACGATACTGATATAGATATATATTAACACCAGCATTACCGGCAGTAGTGTCGCCCTTTATTGGTAAACTAACGTTTATTGATTCTCCAGCTCTCACAAAAAATGCTTTATGGACTACTCCAGTCGAGGCCGAAGCTTCAGTTGTAAACTCTAGTGCATTCTCATCAATATTCCAAATAGCAGATGATTCAACATTATTATTGTATCCAGGAACCCAACCCATCGTCCTAGCTAATGTTTGCATAGCTGAAGGAACTTCATCAAAATCCACACCGCGAGTGACCCATTCTAATTCAGTGCCAACAGCAGGATATGCTAATACTTGCCCAGCCGTACCAATAGCATTAGGTAATATATATGACCCAGTTGCTATTTTATCATCTGAGGCTATATTGCCAGCCGTAAATACGTCGACAACATCTAAATCACCACCGATAGAGCTTGTGGTATCAGCATCGGCGGATAACGTTATTTTAGTAGTTCCGCTGCCAGCAGTTCTTTCTTTTAATGTAAGTTCACCGGCTACGGTAGTATTTGTAGTACCGTTAACTATTTGTTCAATTGAAAAAATATCCCCATCGCTTGTGCCGGTATTCGTGCTTATAGCGGATAGAAGGTTTGTGCTTCCAGAAAGTTTTTTAAGAGTTAATGGACCGCCTAAGCCAACGGTCGTCCCAACCGCGAGTTCGTTTTGTATATAACTCGTGCCATCGCTACGTAACCTTATTGTTTCAATATGGTTATCACTCGCAGTGCTTCCAGTTGTATGATATAACGATATCATAGCATCATCGGCGCCACCTTTTGCTACAATAGCATCAAAGTAATCAAAGCCAGTTGCATCACCACCAGAATATGTAGCATTATCGCTATTTCTAAGTAAGGTTTGACGTATGGTCTGCTTTGCGTTAGGAGCATCTAGCTCTAATATCGATTTTTTACCAGCCAATGGGCTATTGGGGAAAACATGAAGTTTAGAGATTGCACGAACTTCAGAATTAGCCATATCGACTTCTAAAGTATCGTCAACCTGAGTAGACTGATTCGACACATTACCTACAAATATCTTACCTTCATCAAGATTAGGAGTAGCATTAGTTCTACCTGCTCCCATAATTTTAATAGAGCCAGATGATGCATGTGATCGAGTAACCTTTGCGATTTTCTGAATAAGGTTTGCATTTCCGGTAGGTGCAGTGTCAGTTAAAGCCCCAGCAGTTGCAGCCGAAACATATAGCTCGTCATTAACTGAAAAGCTTGAAGTATCTAATCCAGTTAGAGTACCAAAGGTATAAACATTAACATTTGCATTAGCATTAGCTGCGGCCGCTACAACACCAAATGCTGGCATTTTAGCAGCATCACTTGCATTAGCTTTAGCAACTTGTGTTTTATTACCTGTTGCATCATATTGATCAATATAAACAACATCGCCTTTGGCTAAGTTTTCACTCGCCTTAGCTTTAAATAATACTGCTCCTCTAACATCACCAATAAACTCTGATGCCTCAACATCACCCGTAACAGTAATACCATCACCGTCAATTACAGCTATTGCAGTTCCATCGACTGTTGCTGTAATTGACCCTGCGTCAGTTCCATTATCAGTAATTGCTACACTGGTATTATCCTTAGTAATATTATCTACTGTTGGTGAACCAAACTCTAAGGCAGTAGCCCCAGCATTCATTACTAATGATTGACCAGCAGTACCTTTAGCAGTTGGAAATATGATATCGCCAAGAGTAAACACGCCACTTGAATTAAATGTAGCATAATTAACTGTATCAGTGCCGTCATAGCCTCTAAATTGTATTGAACCTTTAGCTGTATTATTTTGCGAAATAAAACCTAATGTTCCACCAGATTGCTCGAACGTTCCTTTTTGGTTTGTCCCAATTTTCTGTAAAACAATTCTTGGAAAAGAATGTTTAATATGTAATCTAGAATTAGCATCAGGGAAGCTAGTACCAAGTCCAACGCGGCCGTCATCTTTAACCCATACCTTATTAGTAATAGTTCCGCCTGTTGCAGTACCAATAACAAAGTCAGATGAAAGAACCTCAGCTCCACCTGTACCGTCATTGACATTTGCAATAAATCCAATTCTACCTTGATCTTGTTGAGTGCCATCTGCGCGTTCTGCATTAAATAAAATGTTTGCGCCAAATCCAGCAGTGGTTGTTCCAGAACTTTTAGATTCAATTTTTACAATGTCTTCAGCACTATTCGTATTAGTAGTAGAACTCATTAGATGCAAGTGATGAGTTGGTTCTGCAGCATCACTAAATGTACCTACACCAAAATTACCACCAGCTGTCATTCGAAGCAGTTCAGCATCAATGGCTGCACCAGCACCAGTACCATCTGGATCGTGTCCAGTAAAGAGTGTCCAGGCCGGAGCGTCAAACTGTAGTATGGCTTTATTAGCATCACCATATTTTAATGCTTGACCTTTAATGCCAGTATCAACTGTAGGTACTATATTGGTAAAGTCATTTCCATCGTCAATTCTAATTGTACCGTGAAATCGAGTAACGCCACTTGAAAGTTCAACTTGTATATTGCCATCTTCGTATAGTCTTACTGATGGATTTCCTAATCCATTGCGACCAAATCGTGCGACGTATTTTCCCGGATCTGTAGACTTATCTAAAATATTAACTTGTTGCGAAGCACCAAACGTACTGATCCACAAATTGCCATCAGAGTCAATTCTATTTACGCCATCATGGTAAATTTCTAAATCATCGCCAGCGCCTAACTTAATTTTAGCGGAATCTTCAACTATGCTATTTTCTGTATCTTCATTAACGTGATCTGGTAAACTTATATCACCGTTAACTGTTATTCCATTACTAAAATCAAATTCATCGTTGGTTGTATTCCATAAGATGCTAGCATCAGTACTTGCATCTACAGCATCTTGAATAACAATACCAGCACCGTTAGCCGCACTCGAAGAATCCGAGTCTGACTTATTAAGAGTAATGGTTATATCTTCGATTTCTAGATTAGTTGCAGAAGTAGCTGTAGAATTAATCGCACCTGCAACATGAAGATCACCAGATAGGTGAAGATCTTTAAATGCTCTAGTTGAATCACCTAACGAAATAGCATCATTAGTTTCCGCACCAGCCGACATCGGAATGATAGCACTTTCAATAAAATTAATACCCGCATGGCCCGTCGCAGAAGCATATATCGCAAGATTGTCATCTGCGCTATATTTTATCTTACCGATTTCGTTTGTACCATCTTTTAATACTACTAAATCAGCAGCATTACTGGTAGGTAGATTCTCGACTGTGACGACTCCAGACTTAACGTCTAGGCCTTTCTTGACTCTAAAGTTCTTTTCGGTTGCCATGCGGTTTCACTCTCCACCGTTTAGGTTATGTTATTAGTATTTATACAAGTATACTATGCGATACTGTGGTATATTCAATAGTTTTTGAGGCTTGTGTAGCCGTTGCTTTTAAGTAAATATTATCACCGGTTATGTCACAATCAAATGTAGCTTCTCGCTGTGACCCAGTAAAGATTGTACCATATTCTGTTATCACTGGAGTTGTTCCATCGTGTATCATTAAAATTTCAGTTACCATATAAGTGCTATCTGTTGTGTTAGTCGCTTGAACAGTAAACCTTGCAGACCTTTTCTCAGTCTTATTCAATTGGCCAATTATAGTTGCTGTTTGATTAGTGGCTGTAATTGGTGTAGCATTAGTGTCAATACCGTACGTAATTGATTGGAACTGAGAAGATGGGGCGGTTGTTCCAATGCCAACCTTACCATCAGGCATTATTCTCATGCGACCACTAGCATTACTCCAGCCATCACTGCTGCCAGTCAAAAACTCTATACCGCTACCGGTATTCATAGAATTAGAAATTTGTAAAAAGTTAGCATCGGTGCTATCATTATTAGTATGACCTATAGCACTTGCTTGAACCCCGCCATCTTGTCTAAATTCTATATAAGGGTTATAATTTTCAACGCTAGCGTCGTTGCCGGTATCAGCTTCTAAAATTAATACAGCATCACCGGTAGGACCACTTGAAATGTGTAATATGCTAGAAGGATCATTTGTTCCAATACCAACCTTTCCATCAGATTTAATTCTTATATGCTCTGCAAGGTTAGCATCATGAGCCGAAGTTTGAAATACTAGAGATGTTTCATTGCGATCATCATTATCATTTTCTCTAACAGCTACTATGGCAGCGCCTGGCATGCTTTGGCCGCCGGTATTATTATTAGCAAGTTTAAATTGCATACCAATACCAGAAGAAGTTGTTTGATCAACAGTATTACCTGCATCAATACCAGATACAACTAAAGGATATTGATATTCATTAGCTGTTATTTGATGAACTACGTTTAATAGAGATTCTGGGCGTATAGTACCAACCCCTACCATATCATCTCGTGTGATGGCAAGAGTATTCTTTAACTTTTGCTCTGCTAGAGTATTGGCATCACTTTGGCCAGGGTCGAATACACCTAATCCAATATAATTATCCTCTTCATCTGCATCATCGCCGTGATAAGATATTTGTGCGTGTGGTGCACCACCAGTAATTTCACCAAACAAAATAGATGGAATACCATCTTCTCCTGAGACTGAATCATTACTAACAATCTTTAAGTCACCACCATTCACATGAAGTAGTGCATCAGGACTACTAGTACCAATACCGACGTTACCAGCAGAAGTTATTCGTAATCTTTCGGTTGGAGCACCTGTTACATTACCCTTTGTACCAAACGTAAGAGCGGTTGCAGAAGCATCAGTAGTTTCTGAAACAAGATTTATTGTAGATCGTGGTTCAGCTGCACTGCCTGAGTTACCACTAGAATCACTTGAATCTAGCTCAATGCCTGCTACAATCTGTCCTACAGTCCAAGCGGTTTGACTGCCTTGAGTACTATTCCAACCATCTTTTATTTTTAATTTAGCATGATCATTAACATTATCTACAACTGCATCTCTACTATTTCTTATTTCAACAAATCCAACATGGCCAGGGAATAAATTAATTCTATTAATTAAAGCAGTATTAGTTTCCCCTATATCAATATGGGTATTATCCATCCAACCTATAATATTTCTAATGTATCCATCATTAGTACCTACGATTTTTTTACCCCGAGGAATTGCAATAGCTGCTACGGTCGTGCTATTAGCCCCGTCAGGAAGATTTAGTCCATCACCGTCGGGATCGTATGTACCTACACCATTAGCAATAATTGTACCGTTCGATCTTATGGCACCTGAAGTTCTTAATTGACCAAACGTATGAGTAAGGGCGTTATCAGCAGTTGTTCCTTCCACGTGCGGAGAAGTAATAGTTGTGCCACCAGTTGATCCAGCAGTTATGCTTTGTTGAAGGGCAAATGAAGCACCTCCAGCTGAAGACAATTGTGTAATATCAGCATAAAGGGCTTGATTATCAATACCAGACTTAATTTGCAATTCCCATTCGCTAACACTATTCCTATGAAGTCTTAGCTTCGAACTTTCTGGCCCTTGAACTGAACCAGTATCAAGTTCTACTGTGCCATCAGTGCTACCATTTCTCTGAACAGAAACTTTATTAAACCAAACATGGCCATTATAATCATACCCACCATGATTAGATCCTGGATACACCGTTTCAACCATAAGCGATATTCCAGAATAAGGATTGTCTGGTAAAGTAAATGTACCAACCTTATGCCATGTGTCACCATCATCACCAGTATTATTTTCTATCCAGGTATGTTTAGTAAAGTCTGCAACAGTACCACCAACACCACCACTACCCTGCAATCCCTTAAAGCCTATAGTACCGGCAACGTCTAATTTTCTAACTGGGTCATCAGTACCAATACCTACTTTGCCTGATGAGTCAATACGCATGGCTTCTGTGCCAGACATGTGAAAAGCCGCATAGGGTGCAGAGGCTACGCCAGTAGAGTCAAAGTCAAAGTTGAACCCACCAACACCGCTACTTGCGTTAAGCAACATTTGAGTGTTTGTGTCTGTATCTTCTAATTTAATAATAGGTGATGTACTTTCAATGTCTAAAGTATAA
>ENA-UZWT01012156-UZWT01012156.1-metagenome-genome-assembly--contig:-Day-1-50m-contig-12156_pt2 | contig 13400 bp, 14 predicted proteins | sample MGYA00260338_ERZ794898 | MGnify/ENA metagenome assembly ERZ794898 | reverse complement strand
TTTGCCTGACAAACACAGTTTTCAGTAGAAGATAAAAGTTCATCTAAATCTATGCTGCGAGCCATGGAGCTAACTCCCAAACTCAAGGTTAGCTGTATATCGATACCTTTAGATTCTATGATTGTTTTAGATGCTTTTTGCCGTAACCTCTCAGCTATTGTGGTAGCAATATCTTGAGCTACATTAGGTAGAAGCATGATTAATTGATTGCCGCTCCATCTTCCGCCTATGTCTGCCCGGCGAAGCTCTTGACAAAGCAACTGGCCGATTTTTTTTAAGGCTAAGTCTCCGACTGCTCGACCATGATAGTCATTGATCGACTTGCAGTGGTCTAAATCTGCCAAAATAATAGAAAAGTTGCGGCCCTCGGCTGTGAGTTTTTGATACCAGTATTCTAATTTTTTTTCGAGCAAATACCGGTTGGGAAGTTTCGTTAAAAAGTCTTGGGTGTCATAAATTTTATCATCAGGCTTATCTTTTCTAAGAAGGGCGAATCGAGTGTTGTCTCTGATCATAGATGTGGATGCAAGTAGGCCATAGGAAAATAAGAAGCGGATAATTAATGTGCCGTCGTAGCTAATCATTAACTTATTTGATAGCCCGCTAATTAGAATAATGATCGCTGTTAAATAGATTCCGGCGAGAATTATTAGGCTCGAATAATGGCCTATTAGCACGGCAAAGACGGGCAAAGTGAGTAGGCACCAAGTCGCTGCAACCTGATGGTCAGACGAAACTATTAAGAAAAGCATGCCAGCCGCTAGGCTAGTCAGAAAAATATAGGTAGTGATTTTATGATGCTTAAAAATACAAAATACTGTTAAGGCGCAGGATATTGCGCTCGACAGAGTTATATAGAAAATGACCTCTAAGCTCTGCTTTTGATAGCAAAAATAAATCGCACATGAGATCGCAATTAGCTGGTGAGTCACCAGACAGAAAAGCAAAAAATAGCGTTGATTTTTATGTAGGCTGTCCATGCAGACTATCCCTAGCGTTTATTAGCTTAGGATAGTCTACTCTTGGGCAAGTTTTTGTTTCTTTAAGAATTACTTGGGAGCACGCTTGCGCAAATTTTCAGTGAGTAATTTTTTTCGCAACCGAATACTGCTCGGCGTCACTTCAACCAGCTCGTCATCTTCAATAAATTCTAGCGCTTGCTCCAGGGTATGCTTGATCGGTGGTACAAGGGTTAAGGCTTCATCAGTTCCGGATGCGCGAACATTGGTCAGCTGCTTCCCTTTAATTGGGTTGACCACAAGATCATTACCACGGCTGTGAATGCCAACAATCTGACCTTCGTAAACGTCAATGGCATGGCCCAAGAATAAACGACCACGTGCCTGAATGTTAAATAGTGCGAAAGCTGCCGTTTTGCCTTTAACCATACTTACCAAAGCGCCATTTTGACGGCTGTGTGTCTCGCCCTCTTTTAATGGGCCGTAATGATCAAAGACACTAGTCATAATACCTGATCCAGAGGTCAGGGTTAGAAAGGCACCACGAAAACCAATCAGCCCGCGAGAAGGAATCATAAATTCTAAACGCACACGTCCTTTACCGTCGGGCTCCATATTGGTCATTTCACCTTTACGAATGCCCAGCTCTTCCATCACCGAGCCCTGATGCTGTTCTTCCACATCAATAACAACCTGCTCGTATGGCTCTTGAACACTGCCATCAACAATTTTAGTCACTACCTCTGGACGAGATACGCCCATTTCAAAACCTTCGCGGCGCATAGTCTCAATAAGCACTGAGAGGTGGAGTTCACCTCGACCAGAAACAATAAATTTATCTGGAGAGTCGCCCTGTTTGACACGCAGTGCCACGTTGTGAATCAGCTCTTGATCAAGGCGATCCTTAATATTTCTGGTGGTCACATACTTGCCTTCTAGGCCAGCGAAAGGCGAGTTATTAACTATAAAGGTCATGCTGACTGTGGGCTCATCAACGCTAAGTGCCGGCAGGGCTTCAATAGTTTCTGGATCGCAAAGTGTATCGGAGATGCCAATGCCATCGATGCCATTGATACATACGATATCGCCAGCCTCCGCTAGCTCTGTTTCTACCTGATCAAGTCCTAAGTAGCCCTTCACATTTAGAACCTTACCTTTGCGCTCACTGCCATCTGCAGCTTTAACAACTACCTGTTGTCCTGGCTTTAATGTGCCTCGGGTGATTCGGCCAACACCGATAACACCAACATAGCTGTCATAGGCTAACGCTGAAACCTGCATTTGGAATGGACCGTTAATATCAACCTTAGGAGATGGCACATCTGCAACAATCATTTCGTAGAGAGGTGTCATGTCTTCCGCCATATTATCAGCATCAGTTCCAGCAATACCGTTTAGCGCTGAGGCATAAATAACGGGGAAGTCCAGCTGTTCATCGGTTGCGCCAAGGCTGTCAAATAGATCAAAAACCTGATCCATTACCCAATCAGGGCGAGCGCCAGGGCGATCTACCTTGTTGATAACAACAATAGGGCGCAAGCCTTGCTCAAACGCTTTAGAGGTAACAAATCGTGTTTGTGGCATGGGGCCATCAACGGCGTCAACTAACAGTAGTACCGAGTCGACCATGGATAGAACTCGTTCTACTTCACCACCGAAATCGGCGTGTCCTGGGGTATCTACGATATTGATGCGGTAGTCATTCCATTTGATTGCAGTGTTCTTAGCGAGAATAGTAATACCGCGTTCTTTTTCCTGATCATTGGAATCCATCAATCTTTCAGAACCCACATCTTTGCGATCGAGGGTTCCTGATTGGCTCAGAAGTTTGTCCACGAGCGTTGTTTTACCGTGGTCTACGTGGGCGATAATGGCAATATTACGTAAATTTTCAATAGACATGATGACACCTGATGTTGGCCGTGAGGCGCGAAAAAGTCGCGATTATACGAGAATTTCAGGGAACTGCTATAAAAGTTTTCAAATCAGGGGTAAATAAAGCGGGTTTCAGGGCAATTACACTGGATTGCCAGAATTTTTCGAATAATTTTTTTATAGATGGCGGCAAATATGTCTATATCTCAAATAGATGAGATATTTAACCAAGTTATGCTTTATACTGGGGCGGTTTTGGTTTATTCGGCAATAAATTACCGAATAAGCACTAATTTGGTGCTGTAATGGGTAGTTTGCACCAAATTAAAGCACTATTTTGAAAATAAATGCCAAAAAACCTGCCTAGCCTTTTTAAAATGCCTAGCAGAGAGCCCTGACGCTGAATCTTTAGTTAGATTCGCGATATTCGTACTGTTGGCATAGAAATTGCTTTATTAAACACACATTTATTTGTTTATTGTTGTTTGTCATTCGGGCAGTAAGGCTTCGGATTTCAAATAAAGTTTAGTTATACAAGATCCATAGTGGAGGAAAAAATGTCCGAGAAGACTTTAAATCTTATTAAAGAAAGTGAAGCCCGTTGGGTTGATCTTCGTTTCACCGATACAAAAGGTAAAGAGCAGCACGTATCTATACCTGTTTCTGAAGTAAATGATGAGTTTTTCGTTGAAGGTAAAATGTTTGACGGTTCATCGATTGCTGGTTGGAAAGGTATTAACGAATCAGACATGATTCTTATGCCTGATGACAGCACAGCGGTTTTAGATCCTTTTACTGATGAGACGACTATTATCATCCGTTGTGGAATTGTTGAGCCTTCTACTATGCAAGGTTATGACCGTGATCCTCGCTCAATCGCAGAGCGCGCTGAGCAGTATCTTCAGTCTACTGGTCTTGGTGATACAGCATACTTTGGTCCAGAGCCAGAATTCTTCATCTTTGATGATGTTAAGTGGGGTGCCGATATGAGTGGTGCTTTCTACAAAATTTCATCTGAAGAAGCTGCTTGGTCATCTTCTGCAGAATTCCCTGATGGCAACATGGGTCACCGTCCTGGCGTAAAAGGCGGTTACTTCCCCGTACCACCCGTTGATAGCCTGCATGATATGCGTGCTGCGATGTGTGGTGCTATGGAGCAAATGGGTCTTGACGTTGAAGTACATCACCACGAGGTGGGTACAGCGGGTCAATGTGAAATTGGTATTCGTTTTAGCACACTAGTTAAGAAAGCTGATGAAGTTCAGATTTTTAAATATTGTGTTCACAATGTAGCTCATGCTTATGGCAAGACTGCTACCTTCATGCCCAAGCCACTAGTAGGCGACAATGGTTCAGGTATGCATTGTCACCAATCTTTCTGGAAAGATGGCGAGAATCAGTTTGCTGGCGATAGCTATGCCGGTTTAAGTGAAACTGCCCTTTACTACATTGGCGGTATTATCAAGCACGCAAAAGCGATTAATGCATTTGCCAATGCTTCAACAAACTCTTACAAGCGTTTGATTCCAGGTTTTGAAGCGCCAGTTATGTTGGCTTACTCAGCCCGTAACCGTTCAGCATCTATTCGTATTCCTTACGTGCCAAGTCCTAAAGGTAAGCGTATCGAAGCACGATTTGGTGATCCAACAGCTAACCCATATCTTATGTTTGCAGCAATGCTTATGGCAGGTATCGATGGTGTTAAGAACAAGTTACACCCAGGTGATGCAGCGGATAAAGATCTTTATGATCTTCCAGCTGAAGAGGCTGCAGCAATCCCTCAGGTTGCTGGTAGCCTAAGAGAAGCGCTCGAATCATTGGATGGAGATCGCGAATTCCTGACTTCAGGTGGCGTTTTCACAAATGACATGATCGATGCATACATCGAACTTAAAATGGAAGAAGTGTATGCCGTTGAGCATACTACTCACCCAGTTGAGTTTGATATGTACTACAGCGTTTAATGATGTAGTCGTAGTGCGAAAGCACTGCTGGAAAAACCCGACGTAAATAGCGTCGGGTTTTTTTTGCCTGTATCAAAAGTGATTCAGGGGATAGGGGTAAAAAATAGCCATTAAAGTAGTAAGTACGAAATAAACCAATAGATTATTGCACCAATATAGTGCATAGTGCTCTGCAGTGTCTTTTTCTACGGCATGATTTATTTTCTGCTGTAATGCTGATTGCGCCCAGTCAGCATTGGTTTAGGCTACAGGTTCTAATAATTGGCGCGCAAATTGCAAGTTCAATAAACTAAGTAAAATGTTTGGAGTAAAAGTACCCGTGGGTTCGACTCAGTTATACAAATTTCTAATCGATAATCTAAATACAGCTTTGTTGCTGTTGAATGATGATTTGACTGTGGAATATTTGAACCCAGCCTTTGAGGTTTTGCTCAAAGTTAGTAGTGCTAGGTTAAATGGCTGTCCTGCGAGTGCGTTATTTAGGGATGGAAGCAATGTGATGCAAAGCATTGAGACCTCTCTGGCCACAGGGAGGCCTTTTACGCGGCGGCATGAATTTTTAGACTGCTATTCAACTGAACCCATTAAGGTTGATTATTCGGTTATTCCCGTAGAGTTAGGCTCTGAGAAAAAGATGTTAATGGAATTACAGCCCATTGACCGTTTCTTAAAAATTAACCGTGAAGAAGCGATGTTGTCCGTTCAGGATACGTCCAAAACCTTGATTCGAGGGTTGGCCCATGAAATTAAAAACCCGTTAGGTGGTATTCGTGGCGCAGCTCAGCTATTAGATGATGAGATAGCGGAACAAAGCCTAGAGGGTGAAACCCGAGAGCTCTGCCAAATTATCATGACAGAGACCGACCGATTGAGAAATCTTGTCGATCGTCTCTTGGGGCCCAATCAAGTGCCAACTTACACACAGATTAGTATCCATGAGGTGACTGAAAGAGTTGTAGCTCTTATGCAGGCTGAGCTTCAGGGGCAAATTGAAATTGTGCGTGACTATGACCCCAGTATCCCCTCCCTTGAGGGTGACTTTGAACAATTAATCCAAGCTGTGCTTAATGTGGCACGTAATGCCATGCAGGCATTAATAGATGGCAAGCAAGAAACTCCAAAAATTACTTTTAGGACTCGGGTAAGCAGAAGTTTCACTATTGCTGGTGAGCGCCACAAAATGATCTGTAAAGTTGAGATTATTGACAATGGTCCTGGGGTTTCTGAAGAAATTAAAGAGCAGATTTTCTTCCCAATGATCAGTGGTCGAAAGCAGGGCTCGGGTCTTGGTTTAACTATTGCGCAAAATGCCATCAATGGGCACCAAGGCATCATAGAATGTGACTCGAGACCAGGTAATACCTGTTTCTCTATTTATCTACCAATAAAGGTAAAGTAAGAAAATGACATCAGAAATTTGGATAGCAGAAGATGACCGGTCACTGCGCTGGGTAATGGAAAAGGCTATTCGCCGAGAGGAAATGCAGGTGCGTAGCTTTGAAAATGGTGAAGATCTACTTGAGGCGCTTAACGACTCAAGGCCAGAGATTATTATTTCTGACATTCGCATGCCTGGAATGGACGGTCTAGAGTTGTTACAGCGCATTCATGCTGAGCATCAAAATCTTCCGATTATTATTACAACAGCCCATTCTGACCTTGATAGTGCAGTTGCAGCCTATCAGAGCGGCGCCTTTGAGTATTTGCCCAAGCCATTTGATTTAGAAGAATTAATTGATGTGGCAAGACGAGGTATTAGCTTTGCAAAGGAACAAAAAACCTCTGCCGCAGTGGCGTTGTCGCCGCAAAGTGAAATTATTGGTGAAGCTCCTGCAATGCAGGAGGTATTCCGAGCTATTGGCAGATTATCTAATTCGAATATTACAGTACTGATTAATGGTGAGTCGGGTACAGGTAAAGAATTGGTTGCTCAGGCGTTACACAAGCATAGCCCGCGAAAAAATAATAAATTTATCGCGCTAAATATGGCCGCTATCCCTCATGATCTTATTGAGTCTGAATTATTTGGGCACGAAAAGGGCGCGTTCACCGGTGCTGCTCAGCGAAGAGAAGGTCGATTTGAGCAGGCAAATGGCGGCACCCTATTCTTGGATGAAATCGGTGATATGCCTTCGGAGGCTCAGACTCGCTTGCTAAGAGTTTTAGCTGACGGAGAGTTCTATCGAGTCGGGGGGCATACCGCAGTGAAGGTCGATGTGAGAATTATTGCGGCAACTCACCAAGATTTGGAAACACTGGTTACTGAAAATCGTTTCCGTGAAGATCTGTATCATCGATTAAATGTCATTAGGGTTCATTTGCCGCGTCTTGCTGATAGGCGAGAGGACATTCCTGAGCTAATGCAGCATTTCTTCCACAGTGCAGCTAAAGAGCTTGAGATGGAGCCTAAGGCCCTTTCACCCGAAGCTGAAGAGTTTTTATACAATCTTCCTTGGCCTGGAAACGTCAGGCAACTAGAAAATATTTGTCGCTGGTTAACTGTTATGGCTGCAGGGCGCGAGGTTTTACTCTCTGATCTGCCGCCTGAGTTGCGTGCGGTACATGCTGAAAAACATGAGATGGTAGTTGGAGATTGGCAAGTTATGCTACGAAAATGGGCCGATAAGGCATTGGGCTCAGGGAGTAAAGACATTTTATCTACGGCTATACCGGATTTTGAGCAAACTATGATCGAAGCAGCGCTAGAATATACTGGCGGTCGTAAAAAGGATGCTGCTCAGTTATTGGGTTGGGGGCGAAATACCCTAACTCGTAAGCTGCAAGAATATAATCTATGAAAATAGGATTTTGTGATTAAGAAAAAACCCGCCATAAGGGCGGGTTTTTTATTGCTTATAAAACTCTAATGCTCAGAGTCTTTACTATTTGACTCTGCTTCAGCTTGCTTAACAGCGTTTGCAAATAATACGTCAAAATTAATAGGCGGAAGCATTAGTGCTGGAAATGAACCTTTGGTAACAACATTATCGAGTGTTTCACGTAGGTAAGGGAAAAGAATGCCTGGGCAGGTTGTATTAAGTACTTGAGGCATTTGCTCTTCAGAGAAACCCTTAATTGTGAATAGACCCGCTTGTTCGGCTTCTACGATATATACTGTGTCCTCACCATCAGCCATGGTGATGGTGACGCGAAGAGCGACCTCAAAAATACCCTCATCAATTTGTGTGGTTTTGGTATTAAGGTCTTGGCTAACTTTTGGTTTCCACTGTTTTTGAAACGCAGACGCACCCTGAGGTGTTTCAAATGAAAGATCTTTTAAGTACACCCGTTGAATTGAAAATTGCACTTGCTCATTTACTGCGTCTTGCTCGGTTGTTGATTGTTTAGCCATGGTAAAACCCTTAAAAATTTACTATTTTTCGTATTATTAAATTCTGTTGCATTAATTATGCAACATAAGCGTTAAGCGTTAAGCAAATTATCTAATGAATCGCTTTGCGCTAGTCTGTTTAAATCAGTAAAGCCGCCAATGTGCTGCTTGCCAATCCAAATTTGAGGGACAGTAGACTGACCACTTCTCTTGGCAATTTCTGCACGAAGACCTCGATCGTTATCAACCGCCACATATTTATATTCTACACCCTTACTACTTAAAAGCTGTGTTGCTGCAACACAGTATGGGCAATAACGAGTACCGTAAACTATTACGTTCGACATTTCTATTAAATCACTCGATAGGTTATTTTTTTGCGCTGCTTACCAATGGTAAGTTGCCATGTTTCCATTGAGCAATGCCGCCAGCAAGTCTTCTGATATCAAAGCCTAGCTTATTTAGAACGCCGCCCGCTGCGCCAGCATGTTGGCCCATTTGATCAGTGATCACAATCAGTGAGTCCTTGTGTTTATCAAGCTCATTGGCTCGGCTTTCAAGGTTATTGTGAGGGATATTGATAGATCCATGGATATGGCCTTGGTTAAAATCTTTAGCCGATCTAACATCCAGTAAGACAGCCTTATCTTGGTTCATTAGCCCTACGAGCTGACTGGAAGAAATAGGGATCCCACTATTTTTGCGCATTAAAGCAACTAAAAGGGTAAGAAGGGCAATGAGAATGGCAATTAAAAACCATTCTTGGCTAACAAAAATAAAAAAATTCACAATTAAGTTCTCTCAGGCAAAAGCTGTATCAGGGGTCTAGTTTAAAGTCTTAGTATACAGGGGTTTTTGTTATGTTGGAACGTGCAAGCGACTGGGTTTGTTACCATTTAGTCCAAACTGGTTGGCAGCTTTCTGGGAGTGCTGCAACCATGCCTAGTGCAGCCCATGATTGACCGGGCGCGTGAAAATCTGATCCGCAGGAGGCGAGTAGACTGTAATCATTGCACAGCTTAGCCATAGACTGCGTGGTGTCAGCCTTTTGGGCGCCGGAAATAACCTCTATGGCCTCACCGCCAAAATCAATAAAATCTTCAATAAGTCCGCAGAGTTTTGTTCGGGTCATATTGTATTTGGTGGGGTGGGCTATGACCGCGTTACCACCCGCGCCGCGAATCCATGAAATTACCGTTTCAAGATCCGCCCATTGCTGTTTGATGTCCCCTGCTTTTCCGGCACCTAAATAGCGCTTAAATGCCTGCTGTATGTTGCTCACGGCACCAATGTCGACGAGATGTTGAGCAAAGTGTGGGCGCCCTACCTGTTTGCCGCTACAGAATCGTCTAGCGCCCTCAAGGCAGTTTTCAAAACCCAGATTGTTCAGTTTTTCATCGATTAAATTAGCCCGTAGGCCTCTAGCTTTGGTTTGAAAATCGATGCCCGCAAGCAAGTTTTTGTTAGACAGGTCCATGTTAAGACCCACAATGTGTACACCCATGTTGCGCCAAGTTGTAGAAAATTCAATACCAGAAATAAGCTTAAGGTCGCTGTTTTCGGCGCTAATACGGTGGTGACAGTCGATATTGTCATGATCGGTAATCGCTAAAATATCAATATTGCGCTCATGGGCAAGCGCAACGAGCTCTTCAGGCGATAAGGAGCCGTCAGAAAGGTTGGTATGACAATGAAGGTCAATGTTCATCTCACCATTATAACGCGCTCTTGTGTGGATGCCATGAATCTTTATAATCAAATCATGCAATTATCTAATCAAAGCCCCTACTTTATTAAGCCCATCACGGCACTTCAAAAAGACCAGGTTGTTAAGCTAACTGCGCGATACCTTGAGCAGGCTAAGCAGTCTTTTAAAAAGCCATTTGCTGAAATTGCGGTGGATTTTGACCTCAAGGGCAAGTGCGCCGGCATGTACCAGCGTAGTGCTCAAGGGAAGCGTATTCGCTACAATCCCTATTTAATGGCCAAATATTTCAAACATAGCCTTGAGCAAACTGTGCCTCACGAGGTTGCCCATTACATTACTGACTGTCTTTGGCCATTTCGCAGAGTTAAGCCCCATGGTAAGGAGTGGCGATCTGTTATGGAGGCCTTTGGTGTAGAGCCCAAAGTTACTGGCAACTTTGACTTAACAGGTATTCCCATCAGGCAGTATCAGAAATTTGCCTACAGCTGTAGCTGTAAAACCCATCAGCTTTCGGCTATCAGGCACCGCAGGCAGTCTTCTGGGATGGCAGATTATTACTGTCGCGCCTGCAAGCAGCGATTAGAGCGGGTGGCTGACTAATGTCAGATGAAGATTTCCACTGGTTTGTTTACATGATTCGCGCTAGTGATGATTCCTTGTATACCGGAATAACCACGGATCTAGAGCGACGCTTAGCGCAACATCAGACTGGAAAAGGCGGTGCAAAATATTTTCGGGGGCGGCAAGCCTGTGATTTTGTATTTACGGAATCGGGCCACAGCCGCAGCAGCGCCTCTATTCGCGAGGCGCAGATAAAAAAAATGACCCGCAAGCAAAAAAATTTGTTACTATAACTATATTGTATATACATTTTATATTTATTTATTCCCAGTAAAAGCTTGGATTTTGGTCTTTTAAATATGTATATACAAATTAAATGTATATACAAATAAGTGACATTCTTATGGGTGCTGATAAACAAAAATTACCGCAATTTGCGCTAATCAAGCAGTTTTTAGAGCAGCAAATAGCTTCTGGCAAGTTATCGTCAGGCGCGAAAATTCCTACGGAACAGTCCTTAGCGGATAGTTTTTCAGTGAGTCGTATGACGGCAAGACGTGCAGTACAAGAGTTAGCGGGTGCTGGGATGCTTACGAGAACGGCGGGTTCGGGCACTTTTGTGGCAGAACCCAAAAGACCTGTTCCAATGGTCGCTATAACAAATGTTGTCAATGTAGCCAAGCAAGCAAATTCTCATAGTCATCGCATATTATCGGTTGATGCTGTTCAGCTTGCCGCAAAACAAGCGAGATTGATGGGTTTGACGGCTGATACATTGGTGTTTCAGATCAATTTACTCCATTTAAATAATAACTTTCCTATTCAAAGACAACAAATTTGGGTTAATCGCAGCTTAGCGCCGGCGTTGTTAAAGCAAAAATTGGATAAAATTGACCCTAACGACTATCTTGATTGGATCTGTTTAGTCACAAAATCTGACTATCAGGTAAAGGCGGTGTCGCCTAGTGCCAGCCAGCGGCGTGATTTAGGTCTAATAGATCAGGATAACGCATGTTGTTTATTAGTTGAGCGTCGAGACTGGGTAGGTGAGTCGGTTTTGAGTATTTCCGCGATGCTACATCCTGCCGAGCAGTACTGTTTAGGTGAACCCACGAAGGATGTTCAAACATGAAAAAAGTCGCCCTATTTGTCGATATTCAAAATATTTATTATACCGTAAGAGAGTGTTACCAAGGATTCTTTAACTACCAAGCTTTATGGAACCAATTATCAGCGGAATATTCGATTATTTCGGCCAATGGCTACGCTATAGATAGCGGCAACCCAAAACAACAGGCTTTTCAGCAGACATTGAGGAATATAGGGTTCAAGATTCACTTAAAGCCCTATATTCAGCGATCAGATGGCTCTGCGAAAGGTGATTGGGATGTGGGTATTGCTATTGATATGATGGATGCTGCTGCCTCTGCAGAAGCTGATATGTTGGTGTTGTTATCGGGTGATGGTGATTTTGATTTATTGTTAAAACGCATCAAAAGTAACTCAGGATTAGACACCGTGGTTTACGGGGTGCCCCAGTTAACTGCAACATCCTTAATCGATGCTGCAGCTATGTTTAGAGGTATTGATAAAGATCTGTTAATGCCTAGGTAATAATACCACCGGCAGGACCGTTACCCTCTTGACCTGGCACGACAATTTTAGATGCCTGCTCTCGGCGCATTCGCTCAAGCTCTTTTCCTGCTTCCTCAACAGCAATTGCCGCTTTTCCAGCAAAGTCTTGAGCTGCTTCGCCAACTGTCGCACCGTCTAATGCAAAATTTAAGGGAATAGCACCCATTGGGGTCATTACCTGAGCGGAACCAAAAAATGCAATCTCTCGATCTGGGTCGTCTGAACCATCAGCTAGCACAGGAGTTAGCTTGCGGATAGCGCCAGTTTTTTGGTCAGTGTAGTTTTCTTCCCTAAAAAGTTCATTAGGACTCATTGCATTGCTTTCTTCGTTGCTCATAAAGTATCGCCAAATAGTTGATTGGGTTTAAAAATCGAAATGTAACAGAGATTGATGGTTATGAATAGGCATGTAAAATTTAACCCTTTAATTGCCTAGCTAAAAGACAGCTACTCAGAACCATAAGCATCGATGCAATTAAGCAGGCACTGAGACCATATTGTTGAAAGATAAGCCCTGAAAATAAGGTGCCTACCAGTCTACCCGCAGCATTAGCCATATAGTAAAAGCCAACATCGGCACTCACGGAGTCGCGCTCAGCATAATCAACGATTAAATAGGAGTGCACGCTGGAGTTAACGGCAAAAATTGCCCCATAAGCCAATAATCCAATGATTAATGTAAGCGTTGCATCCCATTCTAACCAAAGACCAGAAGCAATTAATGCCGGTACTATTGCCAATAGCCATGCCCAGCGGACGAGTGTTGCTCCATTGGGTGGGTTTTGCTGTTCATTGCGTGTAATAATTGGTGCTGCGGCCTGTACAGCGCCATAAAAAATAATCCAACTGGCCATCAAGCTCCCAACTTGAAGATATTCCCATTGCAGCTGAGACTGAAGGAACACCGGAAGTGCAATCACAAACCAGATATCTCTGGAACCAAACAGAAAAAAGCGCGCGGCAGATAGAAAGTTGATATTTCTGCTTTTGGAGAGAGTTTCACGGAATTTTGGCTTATATGTGGTTTTTTGCGGTTCAAGAAAGAGCCAGCTCAGCAACAGAGTTAGGCTTAAAAATACCATAAGTGCCAAAAGACTATTGCGGAATGCAAGAGTTGCCATTAATAACCCGCCCAAAAAGAAACCGAGCCCTTTAAGGGTGTTTTTGGAGCCTGTAAGTAGCGCAACCCAACGAAAAAGCTCGGTCTGTTGGCTATCATTGACCAATAATTTAATACTGCTTTTAGCGCTCATTTTATTAAGGTCTTTGGCAATGCCAGAGAGAGCTTGAGCGGCCATAACATAAACGACGTTGAGCATTGAGGGTGAAACACAGAGCATCCCCAAGGCAAGAATTTGTAGGCTAAT